>Ga0315545_1002023_pt1 | contig 18815 bp, 12 predicted proteins | sample SalMarSW160210MG_FD_203096 | JGI IMG/M metagenome (GOLD analysis project Ga0315545, IMG submission 203096) | Salt marsh sediment microbial communities from the Plum Island Ecosystem LTER, Massachusetts, United States - Salt Marsh Sediment SW1602-10 ...
AGCGGCTACTATGGTAAAGATTCTTACAGCAATTATGTTGAAGGCGAGGGGGAAAATTTGGAAAATAAATTTTCATGGGGCAACAGCATGATAGATTTTCGATGGATCGGCGTCGTCTCTCAATCCATGTTCTTGCATGCTTCTGCCGTCTACAGCAGATATGATTTTAATCTTCAACATTTATTGAATGAAAAATCCCTGAATTACTCCGCAGCTCAAATCTCTTCCAACTACGCAATAGAGGATTTTAGTTTAAGTGCCCATGCGGAAAGTTATTATGATGAAGAGCATACATTTCTGGCCGGCATTGAGTTAATCCGCCGCAGGATGGACGGATATATCAGCAAGTTTTCGAACCAGATAGCACCTTTTTCATTGCAAAATATTTCATCCTGGGAACTATCGGTGTATCTACAAGATCGATGGAAATTGCTTCCGCGTGTTTCTGCGGAACTTGGGGGACGCTTTACAAGCTTTATGTGCGGCAAAGATAATTTTTCTGCTATTGATCCGAGATTCTCTTTGTTGATTCATTTTAGTGAACAAACACGAGTCTATACTTCTCTTTCCGCTATAAACCAGTTTATTCACCCATACCGAAACAGCGGCGTCTTTCTAATCTATCCCACAATATTTTGGTACCACTCTACAGAAAAATTACGGCCGTCAACATCACTTCACACCACGCTTGGAGTTGAACAGAGTATTGATGATGATGCATACATTGCATCTGCTGAAGCTTATTATAGAGTGACTAATAATCTTCAGGAATTTATTATTGATTCTGTGCGAGCCGCTGCAGACGATTTAGAGAATATGGGGATTTTAGGTACAGGAAAGACTTATGGTCTTTCGTGCAGTTTTAGAAAACGTACGGGTGATTTATCCGGTTCAATCACATATAATCTTTCATGGTCTTTTGAGAAATTCTCAGAAATCAATAGTGGAAGAGAATTTGCTCCGCCTTTTGACCGGCGCCATGAACTGCAGGCAGCCTTATCGTATTCATTGCATGAAAACTGGAGATTCAGAGCTCTTTGCATTGTCACTTCAGGTTATTCTTACAAAGTCGTTTCGAAAAACGTCACACCAGGCAATAGAATTCTAGGCGAAGAAAAGGGAGCCGAAGCGATCACGGGTTATTTGGTTTATGATGATTTAGTTGATGTTAACGGAAGCCGCTTGCCGGGATTTCAACGGCTTGAGTTGAATGTACAGCGTCAACTCATGCTCTGGAATTTCTCCTGTCAATTCTCTCTCCGTTTTATGAATGAATATGGACATGTAAATCCTTTTATATGGAAGCTGCAAAGGAGCAGCGAGACCGGATTAGTGTGGAATGCCGAATTACGGAAACAGAATTTATTCCCGTTATATCCGGTTATGGAATTCACAATGAGGTTCTGAATACCTGTCGATGACTTTGCCAGGATAAATTCTTCTCTATTTAAACTCTCCGCAATAATTCTACCGAAATTTCTGCTATTAGAATTTCTGAAACAGAGCAAATTCTGAATTCTATCTAGAACGTTATATGAGGTAATAATTAATCTCGGTCATGTCGAGATAATGCATTATTAGCCCGTAAATATTAAAGAAAATGAGGATTTTTAGTAAAAGGAGCCTGACCTACCGGTAGGGCGTCAAAAAACCGGGAGAAGAAATAGGAAAGTACTGACACGATAATGATGACACGGTGTTTGTTATAATACGACAGATAATGTCCTTGAGACTTTTTATGTTTAAATAGATTTGCAGAAGGGATATAGGGCGGTGTAAAATGGGACGGCAAGATAGACATATAGAGGAGGAATATAAAACCTGCAGAAAATTACCACATGAACAAGCAAAGAATACGATTATCAACGGATGGAGAAGTAAAAAAAATAAAGACGCCACACACATTGTACGACAGAAAGGAAGGGAAGGGTCATGAAGAACGAGAACACGGAGATTGTAAAACAGTATATCGAAAACGTTTTAAATACAGGAAATGCCGAAGATCTATCGGCATTCATTTCACCGCACTATACCGAGGTCTTTAATAACAAGAGGTATCGTCTGGGGATTAAAGGAATCCAGAAAAAGATCGCGGGAATCCGTGAGAGATATCCCGATTTAAAATTATCCATCGATGTACAAATTACCGAAGGCGACTGGGTCGTCACGAGCTATGTTATGAACGGAACGCAGCTCGGTAGCTGGATGGGTATCAGGCCGACAGGAAAAACTATTGAAGTCCGGGGAGTCAATATAGACAGGATCGTTGACAGCAAAATAACGGAACATGAAAGCTGCATGGATATCGTTGATCCGTTAATAGAATTCAATCAACGCTCGAAGCACTCAATACATTGGATCAAAGATAGTTTGCAGAATAAATTTGCCGCAAAGAATGAAGATGTTAATATCGTGTGCGGAACAGAGGCAGCATAACAATAAATACTTTTCATTCTTTTCAAAGGTGTTTGCGAAAGCAGGCACCTTTTTTTTATATATGTCCATGGTTTATTGGAGCGAGGCGCGAAGTATATATAATTGTTGCCGGTGAGCTAACTTAATATCCCAATCAGCTTTCACCGATTGGGATTTCTCTTGCTCATCGACTCATATACTCAAAGGCTCATCGACTTTTTAAAATCTTCAATCTGAAAATCTAAAATCTTTACAAGCGGAGATCAGCCACGATACGCAGGGAAAAATTCAGTTCCCCTTTTTTCCTTCTGAAATAAGCACTTTTAATTGGAAAATATCCTCCCTTGGAGATCAGAATGCTCTTTTCCGGTATCTCTTTAATCACTGAAATTCTTTTAGATTAAACAGCAGGAATAAAAGTACTTTTCCAGATTTATCCTCTTATTCTATTCCCATTTTTACGATTATTTGAAGTAGGCAAAGTTCGCCAAGTTTATTAATAAAGAATGAGCTTATAAATGGATTAATACCTTTTTCATCCTTTTGGACTATTCTCTGTTAAAATAATTGTGGGTAACATTATATGTTTGAGTAGAGAAGTATTCAATCTTCTAAGTATGGAAGAGAAAGCTTATAAAACAGGGGAGGGCAAAGAGAGAATGCTTTCCCGCCTAAGAAACAGTAAAAATCCCGAATTTTGAGATAATCGCAAAATAAAATTCTTTGATGAAGGGAAGAAAGATATGGTATAATTTATTATTGCGATATATTTTCAAGTGCCCTGAATAGAATCACCGTATGGAAGGTCTTCAATATGAAAAACGACAGGAAAACAGCACACGAACTGATTGCAGATTTAGAATCTGCTTATCAGAGAGTGTACGAAATGGAAACTTTGCTGAAGGAACATGGACATAGAGAAGGGAATATAGCGGAACGCCCCCAGACTATGAGTGACATGCGTGAATCTGAGATTCGCTACAGGCGTCTCTTCGAAGCTGCCAAGGACGGTATTCTGATTCTCGACGCCGAATCAGGTGCAATCACCGATGCGAATCCGTTCATCAGGGAAATTCTCGGATATTCACCGGAGGACTTGATAGGAAAACGATTGTGGGAGATTGGTGCATTCTTTGATGTTGCAGCCAGTAAAGCCGCGTTTGAAGAATTACAGTACAAGGAATATATTCGCTACGAGAATCTTCCGTTGCAGACCAAAGACGGACAGATGCGTGAAGTAGAATTCATCAGCAATGTCTATCAGGTCGATTTAAAAAAAGTTATACAGTGTAATATCCGTAACATTACCAAGCGTAGAGAAGCAGAAAAAGCTCTAGAGGAATCTGAGATTCGATACAGGCGCCTGTTTGAATCGGCGAAAGACGGCATTCTTATTCTCAATGCAGAAACCGGCAAGATTATCGCTGCCAATCCGTTTTTACTCGAGATTCTGAACTATTCTAAAGAAAACGTGATCGGAAAGGAATTATGGGAAATTGGGCCCTTTAAATATATTATTGCGAACCAGAATACTTTTCGAAAGTTACAGAATCAGGAATATGTCCGGTATGAGAATATCCTTCTTCAAAATAAAGAAGGCGTCAACGTCCATATGGAGTTTGTAAGCAGCTACTACTCTGTGAAAGGCAGAAAAGTAATCCAGTGCAATATTCGCGATATCACAGACCGTTGTCGTGAAGAAGAAAAACTGCGGGAAACGAACGAATACTTAGAGAATCTTTTCAATTATGCAAATGCACCAATTATCGTATGGTATCCATCTTTGGTTATTCATCGATTCAATCATGCATTTGAACGGCTCAGTGGTTATCATACGGCAGAGATCAGAGGGAAATCAATTGATGTATTATTTACCAAAGAGAAAATTGAATCTTCGCTTGATCTTATAAGGAGAGCGACGAGTGGTGGAAACTGGGAAACTGTCGAGATTGAGATACAGAGAAAAGATGGAGATTCAAGAGTCCTGCTGTGGAATTCTGCAAACATTCTTCATAAAGACGGTACAACTGTGATTGCAACGATTGCCCAGGGACAGGATATTACCGAACGAAAACGCACAGAGGAGGCAATGCGAGAGAGTGAAGAGCAGCTTCACGCAACGTTTGAGCAAGCCGCCGTTGGCATTGCTCAGGTTGCTCCTGACGGCCATTTTTTGCGTTTCAACCAGAAATTGTGTGACATCGTCGGTTACACGCGCGAGGAGTTGCTGACAAAGACTTTTCAGGAGATCACGCACCCGGATGACCTGGAAACCGATTTAGCCAACTTACATCAATTAATAGCAAATGATATTCAAACCTATTCCAGGGAGAAACGATACATCCGAAAAGACAAGTCAAGCGTCTGGGTCAATCTCACCGTATCACTTCTGCGCGAACCGGCCGGCACTCCGAGGTACTTCGTTTCGGTTATCGAAGACATTACCGAACGCAAGCAAGCAGAAGAGGATCTCAAGGTCTCGGAAGTACGTTATCGTCGTCTTTTCGAATCAGCACAAGACGGTATCTTGATCCTTAATGCGGATACAGGACAAATAACCGACATCAATCCATTTTTGGAGGAAATGTTGGGATATTCTAAATCAGAAGTTATGGGCAAGACACTCTGGGAAATCGGTCTCTTCAAAGACATATTAGCCAACAAGACGAATTTCGCAGAGTTACAAAATAAAGAATATATGCGTTATGAAGATCTTCCGCTTGAAGCCAAAGATGGAACGCATAAACAAGTGGAATTCGTGAGCAATGTCTATCTTGTCGAAGGCAAGAAAGTTATTCAGTGCAATATCCGGGATATTACCGAACGCAAGCGGACGGAGGAGGAACTGCGAGAGAGCGAGATTAGATATCGGTCTGTTCTGCAATCTGCGACTGATGCTATTGTTACTGCCGATAGCGGCGGGATTATCGTTGGATGGAATAGTGCTGCCGAGCGAATTTTCGGTTACAGTTATACAGAAGCAGCCGGACAATCGCTTACCTCATTAATGCCATTCTATTACCAAATCGGTCATTCAGACGGAATAAAGAGAGTTGAATCCAGAGGAGATCGACACGTTATCGGGAAGACTGTTGAATTAGAAGGATTACGTAAGAATAAAAGTGTGTTTCCTCTGGAACTTTCGTTGTCAACCTGGGAAACCAAAGAGGGTTATTTTTTTACCGGCATCATCCGCGACATCACTGAACGCAAACGGGCAGTGGAAGTATTACGTGAGAATGAAGAAAAACTCAGAACTTTGTTCGAACAATTACCGATAGGCGTCTCTCTTTTAGATAAGAATCGTAAAATAATGTACATTAATCCGGCGCTCGAAAAGATATTGGATATTTCGAAAGATGATCTACTGAATGAAAAACATCAAACTCGGCGATATATTCGTATTGATGGAACGACAATGCCGACTGAAGAATTTGCGAGTGAGCGAGCATTCAAGGAGCAGAGACTGGTTCGTGATATAGAAACCGGTGTGATAACTGAAAGCGGCAAGACAATTTGGACTAGCGTCAGCGCAGTACCTTTTTCAATGATAGACGAGGGATTGCTGATTGTTACAGCAGATATCACTGAGCGCAAACAAATGGAAGAAGGACTGCGGAAAATGCAAAAGTTGGAGGGATTAGGAACGCTTGCGGGAGGGATTGCACATGATTTTAATAATATTCTCGGCATTATCCTGGCATACATCACAAGCTCGAAACGGTTTAAAGATGATGCCACCAAGTTAGATCTCGCCGTGAATACCATCGTGAAAGCAGTAGAACGCGGGAAAACACTTGTCCAACAGATATTAACATTTGCGAGAAAAACGGAAACCGCATTTGGAACTGTGGATGTCAATGATGTGATCATGGAAACCATGGCCATGATCTTTGTAACATTCCCTAAAACTCTTACCTATTCACAAAATTTCGATAAGAGTATTAAATATATCGATGCCGATAGGTCGCAGCTGTATCAAGCGCTGTTAAATCTGTGTGTCAATGCACGAGATGCAATGGCGAAAGGTGGCGTTCTCACTATCAATACTCGCTTGGTATCTGCTGCAAGTCTGCTTGATCAGCATCCAAATGCTATTGAGAGCAGTTACGTCTGCATTGAAGTAAGCGATACCGGTGAAGGAATGACCTCAGAGACTCAAAAGCGTATCTTTGAACCATTTTTTACAACAAAGGAAATTGGAAAAGGAACTGGATTGGGATTGGCTGTGGTGTTTGGAATTGTTCAAACGCATAAAGGATTTATAGATGTGGAAAGTGAACTTGGCAAGGGAGCAACCTTCCGCCTGTACCTGCCCGCAACGCAAGTTGCAGAGCATGTCAGGGAAAAAGATGAAGGAGCGTTGAAAGAAATTCCCGGTGGAACAGAGACGTTGTTGATTGTAGAAGATGAGGAGATGCTGATGATGTCTCTTCAGATGGTACTTGTCGAAAAGGGATACACAGTCATTACTGCCCTGGATGGACTGGCAGCAGTGAAAATATACCAAGAGAATAAAAGCAAAATCGCTCTTGTGATGACCGACCTCGGATTGCCTACAATTACCGGCTTGGAAGTGTGTCAGCGGATTAAGAAAATCAATCCGAATGAACATATTGTCCTTGCAACGGGATTTCTTGATCCGGAAATGAAAGTGGAATTTCTAAAAGAGGGGATACAACATTTTCTCTATAAACCGTATAATCTAAGACAAGTTCTGAAAGTGGTACGGGAAGTGATAGATGAGAAATGATCGGTGGGCTTTGTAGAATGATGTTGAATAAAACCAGAATTACAGAAGAGAAGAATTAAGTTGCAATCTGGTTCATGGGTTCGTAACGAGGTTGTAAAAATAAAATGACCGAATCTTTTCAGAAACGGTCTCTCTTGTAGCGCATGTCCGCCGAAGTCCCGAAGGGACGAAGGCGGAGGGGTCCCGATTGAGAAGCAGCGAGATTTCGTTCCGACAATTTGTATTGTCGGAACTCAAGAGGGAGCTCATCCGAACTCAGCCTAAGCTTCGAAGCACCCTTCGGTGATTTCCAATGAAAAAAAATATTCTTTACTCCGGCTACTTGATTAAAATCCTTATTTTAGGTTATTAGACCAATTTTAACCAAGTTCCTCTTTATTTAAGTTCTTCCGTGATTGCGAAACCGGCGTGGATGTGCTTTCGTCCAATGTGTGGATGATTATCAGCTATTTATTGGTTGATTATTCCAAATATTTCAAGGCTGAAATAGCAATCTCCTGATACGCCTGCTTGCCTTTTATATGCAAAAGTATATATATGTATAGAAAAGTATATAAACAGATCGAAGAAACAAATAGATGCGCAAAGACTTGTTATGGTTATTTATCGTGTGTTTGGTGAGGTGTTTCGGAACGGGTCACAAGCAGCGATCCTGCGTTCCTTGCTGGATACGAACTCGGGTTATACAGGCAATGAAGTGGCGCCCGACTCTCAGGAGAATACATCCGCTTTCTGCTTTAAAAGCGTTAACGGTGCTTGAGCAACTGGGTATTGTCAATAGACAGAGAGGAGGAAGAGACCATATCTTTACGCTTAATCGCAGCCATTATTTGGTACATCGGGTTATTGAGCCTATCTACAAGGCTGAATCCGAATTGCACAATGAAATCAGACATACGATTGCTGCAGTATTGAAGCGTTCTGTTCTTAATGCAACGATATTTGGCAGTGTAGCAAAAAGAACGGAGACAGCAATGTCCGACTTAGATCTTTGCTGTATTGTGAAAACAGAATCAAAAAAAGAAATAGCACGAAATCTGCTAAATTCCAATAACCAGAAATTATATCAAACATTCGGAGTTAAAGTTGCGCCAATTCTTTTTACAATTAAGGGACTGAAGGCTAAATCCAGATCCCCGCTTATTCGGGACTTGTTAGCGCATAGTATATTAATCGCAGGAAAGGAATTAAAGGTTCTGCTTAATGGCTAAACGACGCGGAGTCAAAGCGGTCGATCGATCGAAGTTCAGAGAATATCAACGGGTTGCACAGCATTTTTATGACGCGGTGAAGGATCCCGTTGATCTGGAATATTGGACAGCCGCCGCCGTTTCAATTGTTCGTGCCGCGATTGCCTATGCAGATGCTGTTTGTATCAAAGTATCAGGATAACGAAGTGTAGGAGAAAGCCACGAACATACTGTTTCAATTCTTGAAGAACATGCTGCCGATTGGGATGAAAAAACAAAAGCGCTAAATCAACCCGTCATTTCTCTTAGATACATAAGAGCAAATGGACCGAGAAGAAAAATACCTCAGTCAAATAAATGAAGTTAAGCACTGTTTTGATGTATATCGATGGTGCAATCCAAAACGTCGCTTAGAGTTAGGAGTGCAAAATCTAGAATAAAAGCAGAAAGCCACACATTGGCATTATTATTGAATGGTTTTCTTAGAATAATGAGATAAAGTATAATCCCCTGGAAAGCTCCGGCTGCTATTATGAATAATGTCCAACTCATTTTACTGTCTACAGCTTTTCATATATGATTTTATTGCAGATATATTTTCTAGGCTACTATACGATGAAATATAGCAAATTGTTGGACGGGCGTGAAGTTGAGAGTTGTTAATTGGGTTATATATAACTTCAATTACAGATTAAACTTTCAGTGTGGTAGAAGATATACTGCCAAATCTTAGAGTATGATTTCGGTAAAACACTTAGTTTTAAGAATTCAGTTTCATTCTTCGACCTATTATATATAGGGTGGAATGAATCCTCAGACGAGGGGCAATTCAATTATTACGGTGACTCCCCGAGGACGATTATTGGTGATCGAAATTGTTCCTCCATGTGCCTGAATAATTGTTTTACAGATACTCAAACCCAAACCGTATCCCCAAATTTTATTCGAGTGAGATCGGTCTATACGATAGAAAGGTTCGAAGACATATGGTATTTCTTCAGACGGAATTCCAATTCCATCATCGGAGATAATAATTCGGGCAACACGATTTCCACTTTCAATATTCACTTCCACAGCGCGACTATTTTTATTGGAATATTTGAAAGCATTCTCGATAACATTTTTCAATACCAATCGGATTCTTTCAATATCAACGTTTGCCATTATTTTTTGTGAGATGTGCACCAGTTTCAATCCGGGTTTTCTTTTTTTGCAGGTTTCTGCGAAGGATCGAACGAGTTCCACGATGTCATGCTTTTTAAAAGTTAATTTTCCATAATTGTTCTTCAGTTTCTCAGTCTCAAGAATTTCTTGTATTAAATATTCCATGCTGCGGATATCAGCAGAGATAGACGCGACTTTTTTCTGGGGTTTGAGGAATTCGAGTGCCACCATCATTCTTGTTAGCGGTGAACGCAGTTCATGGCTGACATTACGCAGCAAATGATCTCGTGCTTGAAGCATTTCCTTGATCTTTTGTGTCATTTCATTGTAGGAACGCGTAAGATTCCCTAATTCATCTTTTCTCGTGACTTCGATTCGATGATTGAAATTTCCGTGGGCAACCTGCTTTACACCCACATCCAGTGCTTTGATGGGCTGCAGGAGAAGTCGAATGAAAATATAACCTAAAAGAAAAATGATCATGATGCCCGCTAATAAGGGGAAGATTTTCCACGGTTGTGAACCGGCAAAATGTTGAAAATTGCCGCTAAAAATAAATTTACTACCATCAGAGTTGTTCACTACGACGATTGTTTCAGATTCGAAGAATCTCCGAACAGGGGAGGGGGAGGATATTTTTTCATTACATTTCCATTGAACCCGATTGCTCACATACTCGATTGTAAGAAAATATTTCTGAGCGATTTGTTTTGCTTTGATGGTATCAGGAGGTGATTCGATTCTTTGTCCTAACATTTCACAATAATGCTGCAAATTTACCTGAAGAGGTTCACGAATTTTCGGGAGTAAATGATATCCGAAAAATAATATCACGGCAATCTGTGCCAAAATTCCAGATATAATCATAACCAGCAATAGTTTTGTAAAGATGGAGATTCGGATGCGATTGCCGTTATTCATCTTCTTCAACTCCAATAAATGTATAGCCTGTGCCATGTATTGTCCTGATAAAACGGGGATGTTTTGGATGATCGTCAAGTTTTTGCCGAAGTCTGCTGATAAGAACATCAACCGACCGATTGTAGGCCTCCCATTCGATTCCCCTCAAGGAATCAATTAATGTATCTCTTGAAAAAACCCTACCAGGATGTTTTATCAGAAGTGCCAGAACCTTAAACTCCGTTGTTGTTATTTCTCGCAACTTTCCATCTACAGTAATAGTTTGTCTTTTCAGATCGGCCGACAGCCCACGGCACTTGAAAATTTCCTTTTTCTCTGTTTTACTACTACGGCGAAGGACTGATTGAATACGGGCCAGTAGTTCTCGTGGTTCAAAGGGTTTCGCTAAGTAGTCATCTGCCCCAATCTCCAATCCCACAATCCGGTCTGTTACATCTCCCCTCGCAGTCAACATGATTATTGGTATACTATATTCCTTCCTGATTTCTTTACATACTTCAAAACCGTCTTTTTCGGGAAGCATAATATCAAGAATAATCAGATCAGGATTGGTTGTTCGTATCGCTTTCATGCCGCTTTGGGGATCAACCGCAATTGCAACTTGAAAACCATACTTCCGGAAGTATTCCTTGAGGAGGTTATCTAATTTTTTATCATCATCGATAATGAGTATGTTTTTTTTCACGTTTTATGTACCTTCGCAGAATTCTTATAATTCCTGCAAAGAAGGTACAAAAAATAGGCCTTAAATTCTCATTCAGTTTATCCATGATTATTACTTTTTAAAACTGTGCTGTTAATCCGATAAGAGGCAACAAACCGAAATCCAATTGTTCTGTACGGACTATATTCTGGTTGTCATCAACTGAGAAGCTATATGAAATAATGTTCTTTCTGGCATAGATATTCCATAGATCGATATATGTTGTCAATGTCCATGAGCCAAAGTTGAATCGCTTATCTATTCGGAGATCGAGACGATGAACATCCGGATAATGTGTGGAATTGATCTTACCGTTTAAAACGTAAAACTTTCCATGTTTTGAGACGACTCCGACAGGGGGTGTATAGGGAGAACCGGATGCGAAATTAAATTTTACTCCTAGTATCCAACCGTCTCCAAATTCATATCCGCCGATCAGATTGATTATATGCGGCCGGTCGAATTCGAATGCATAAAGAGGATTCGCTGAAAAATCGCGGCGCATAGAAGTGGAATAAGAATATGAAAAACTGCCGACGATTCCTTCCGTAAATTTCTTCTGTACTGCAAGTTCAATTCCCTCAGCATAACCGTTGCCCGTATTTGTCAATACTCTGCTTGAATCCGAGTCAGTGATGACATCCGAAAGGTCTTTATAATAGTATTCTAATGATATCCGCGTTTCATCCGATAATCTATGTTCTAGTCCAATCACATAATGAACTGCACGGCTGCTTTGAAGCTGCCTGTTAGCCGGGTCCTGAGCTAGCATATATGGCATGGGTGTCTGATAGAAAATACCGTAAGATATGTTTAACGATGTCTTTTCTATAAATGTATATTGAGTACTTATGCGGGGGCTAAAGACATGTTCACCGGTAAAATCATAATTGTCGTATCGAAGTCCGGCAGAAAATGTCAGTATTGGCAAAGGATGAATTGAACTCTGAATAAATCCTGAATACTTCCAGGCGTTGTCGATTGTAAAGATTCTTGAAAAACCGGGAACGATTATCCCTGTTTGAGTTGTATCATCTGGAACAGTCTGATTATCATCAGCAAGAATTGATTTAATGGCGAAACCTGTTTTCAACTCAATCTTTGAGGTGAGTTGAATTGTGAGCTCGGACCTTATCGATCGTTCTCGTTCGGTAATATCTTCGGTTCTCAAAGATGGATTATAAGAAAATCCCTGATGTGTTTTCCATCCGTTATTAGTAATAGATAATGTGGTGAGAAGTATGGCATGATTACTGATCAAAGAACGCCAATTGATTCCAAATGCACTCCCAAAATCATCACGTGTTGCATAGTCATACTTTTGATTACCAAGCGCCATATCTGTTTTTCCTTCACGCTTTACCTTGTCTAAATAATAAAATCCGACTAAGCTCAATCTATTCTTGGAATTGAGATCGTAGTTCATTTTCCCGACTGCATCGTAATATTCTGGGGCCACCGGTTTGTTCATAATAGATGTAGCTAGATCAAAGAATCCGCGCCGTACCGAAAGGATACCGGAACCATTCTCAGTAATCGGTCCATCGAGCATGATACCGAACCCGGCAATATTGAGATTGAGATCAGTATTTAGCATTTCCCTGTTTCCATCCTGGAGCGACATTTCGAACACTGATGACATTTTGTCGCCATACTTCACTGGAAAACCACCGGTCATAAAATCTACCTGCTTCAATAATGAAGGATTGATAATGCTGATGACCCCAATCGAAGCACCATTCCGCGCAAAGTGGATAGGATTATAAATCTCGATGTTATCTAACAAAGTAAGATTCTCATCCGGACTGCCACCACGAACAATAATCTGTGCGCTTTTCGCGCTTGCTGAAGCAACACCGGGCATCGATTGAATTACACGAAAAACATCTTCACCTGATCCGGGGGAACGGCGTATTTCTTCCGACTCCAAAGAACGAAAACTTACGGCAGTTTCCAGCGGGCGTACAAAATAATCCGCTTGTACTGAAACACCTTCAATTTCCACTCCCATCGGGCGTAGTTGAATATTAACCGATTTGTTACGCTGCGGAGTAATATATACTTCGGATATTACTGTACCCTCGTGCCCAATAATTGATGCTTTCACCTGATAAATACCGGGCGGAATTTGTTTTATGTGATAATATCCGTTTTCATTTGAAGCATTGCCAAGCGATGTACCAACAATCACGACATTCACCATCGGAAGTGGCTGTTGTGTCGCGGCATCTCGTATTTCACCAGAAATAGATCCGAACTGCTGCTGTGCTAGTACAGAAGATCCAAGGTAAAGATTAAATATAAGTATATAGAAGAAAGCATATTTATAAGTTTTCATTTGATATACTCTTGTGATATGATTATTCTTCATTGAATTTAGTTTCCATCTTTTCGATGAGTACATTTAGTTTTACACGTTGTTCTTTTGTAAGCATAGTGTGGAATTCTATGAACTTATTTAGCATGAATCTGTGCATATCTTCTCTGAATCGTTTTCGATCATCAAACAGTTTTTCTAGGCGCTGTTGGTCGATAGAATCCTTCTGAATTTCTTCTCGGATGACAATGAACATCTCAGCCATATGTTTTTTCAGCTGGGAGAGTTTTGCGTTCATTTCGTTTTTTATGATGTTTAAATGATCTTTTTGTTCGTCGGTAAGATCAAGTTCTTTGGATAGTTTCTTGGTCATCGCTTCTATGCGAAACTTGAATGCCTTGGGACCAAATAGTGTGGTCATATGATGATGGCAACCATAGATGGATGCTAAGAGGATGAGGATCAAGCATGCTGTAATAAAAAGAGTAATGTTTTTCATAAAATGCTCCTCACTATTTATTGATATGGTTTGTTCATTAGGACTTGATGTAGAATCCTTTTTTTCTATTTAAATTTACGATAGGGATGTAACAGTACTATTTCATAATTGTAACAGTTTGTAACGATCGTATTGAAAGCGGACGTACAGGAGTTTGTGATATTTGAAAGTGTAGTGTCATTGAGGCAAATTCTTGCCACAGACTCTCGGTATGGGAATGGATAAAGGTAATATCCTCAATGAGAATGGACAAACACTAAATTTTAGAATTTGATACTATATAAGAATCGTGGGTTTGAAGCGGGGTGCAGAAAAAAAAGAGGCCGAAATTTTTCAGAATCGGCCAAAATTGTAGCGGGAGTCCCGATATAAAGCATCGGGATAAAAGGCCCGTCATAAAGATTGGCAGGTAAAGATTCTTCCTTCGATCATCCAATTACTATTAAAATAAAAAATCCCAGACAAGCCGGGGATTTTCAGATTAACAACATCGGGATTCCATTGAGAAACACGGGGTAAATAAACGAACGATGTGACTTCCTAGGATCACACACAAAATGCCAACGGCCAGCTTTTTGGTGAGCCGTTTCATTTTTGTAGCGGGGGCACGCACTTCTCTCTACTCTCAACACTGTATCGGGCCATAGAAATGCCATTAGATGAGAAAACACGCAATTAGACCGATCTGATAATATTTATATAAATAGAGTATTTATTAAAATATCCGCATTACAACGACTCATGCCGCACTCCACCGGAAATCGATTAACATGTAAATAAATATACCGTATCCTTGTTCAAGAAAAAAAGAAACACTTGATCGATTTGTTGACGAAGGATCGTTTACTATGGCATCGAAAAGATACGGCTTTATAATTTTGTCTCTTTTTATTCTTTCAATAACCGTGTTTGGTCAGAAGAAAGAATCGGTTATTGCCGGAATCGTCCAGGATGAAAATGGATCACCACTCGCAATGGTCAATGTGCAATTAGTCGGTACCTATGATGGAGATGTTACAGATCCGAACGGAAGGTTTATTTTTAAAACAAAGAGATTTGGTAAAAATATTCTACGGGCATCGCTGATAGGATATGAGTCGAAGGATCTCGAGTTAGTATTGCCAAAGAAGGATTCCTTGTTACTCAAACTGGCAATGTACGAATCATCCGTGAAATTGGACGATGTTGTTATTGCGGGCAGCGCTTTCACAACAGGCGATGAACCAAAGACGCTGACGCTTCATTCGCTTGATGTTTATACAACGCCTGGAGCATCTGCCGACATTTTCCGTGCGATTCAAACGTTTCCCGGAGTTGCTGCCATCGACGAAGGTTCCGGATTGTTTGTACGCGGCGGTGATGTAGGCGAAACGAAAATTCTTCTAGACCAGGCAACAGTGGTGCATCCATACAAATTTGAATCACCTACAGGTGGATTTTATGGAACAATACCGCCTTTCCTTGTTGGTGGAACATATTTTTCCTCTGGCGGCTTCTCTGCCCGCTATGGAAATGCTCTCTCTGGTATTTTGGCTATGGAAAGCATGAATATGCCTTCCAAGCTGACATCTTTAGCAGGCATCGGACTTGCAACTGGATCTCTTGCTGCAAGCATTCCCATTGTTCGTGGTACATTTGGAATTCGGATCTCAGGCAATAAGAGTTTTACAGGTGCAATGTTTCAATTGAATGGTATCCGAGATATATTCACAGTCCCGCCGGACGGTTTCGACGGCAATCTTAGTGCCATATGGAAGTATTCGCCCACGGCTCAAATTAAATTCTTCAATTTCATCAACACCGACCGTATTGGTGTCCGCGTGGACGAGCCTTCTTTTGCAGGTGTGTATCAATCAGAAGAGACAAACCGGTTCCATAATCTTCAATGGAGTGAAGCAATGGAGCGGTGGCTTCTGAAAGGTAGTATTTCTTACAACCAATTTACAACGGAACAGGAACTCGGCAGTTTGCATCTGAAACCCTCGGATATGACTTATAAAGCCCGGTTCGATGCAGAAGTCAATCTTGATGATGATCATCGATTATCGTTTGGAACTGAAAGCGAGAAAATGATCAATCGATATGAAGGAACGGTACCGCAAAATCCATCCGTGCTGGATCCGCACGGAAAGGTTTACACTCTGGATGAGCAGTATAGTGCAGTGAGAGTCGGCGTCTATTCGGAAATAGAACTAAGAGTATTGCGGAGAATGACAGCAAGTGCTGGAATCAGAAGCGACTACTATGACTTATCTAAGGAAGGCATTGTAGATCCACGAGTTTCTATTCGCTATGACATGACAAAAGAATTACATGCGCAGGCAAGCTGGGGCATCTATCATCAATTTGCTCAGCCATACTTGTATAATTCCGTGAATGGAAATCCCGGATTATCGGCTCAATCCGCCCGGCATATTACTGCTGGAACCGAATACGCTACGGATCTTTTCATGTGCAGAATTGAAGTGTACTCAAAAACATATTCAGATCTCGTTCTTAAATCATCGTCATCGAATTATATTAATCTCGGCGACGGTGTTGCAAGAGGATTAGATTTCTTCTTGAAGTATGGAAGATTCTTACGGACACCGGTGAGCGGTTGGATTTCCTATAGTTATTTGCATTCTCGAAGATTACAGGCTCGTGATCTTGTTAAGAATATTGTTTATGAAGAAGCTCCTTCGTCGTTTGATATAACACATAATCTTACCATTGTTGGAAAAGTGCAAGTGATTTCATACTTGAGCCTCGGATTGACTTTCCATTATGCAACTGGAAAACCAGTCACTCCCATCGTAGGTGCAATCCAAGAGATAGGGGCAGAGTATTATGAACCGATTCAAGGTCCGTTAAATTCAGAACGATTGCCGAATTTTGTTCGGATGGATATGAGTTTAGCATACTTTCTGCCATTTGGCGATTCGAATTCTGCAACGTTTTATGTAGCGGTGTCCAATATACTAAATCAAGCCAATCCTGTCCGCTATGAGTACTCGGTTGACTACTCGCAGCGTCACTTAAGGACGACGAATTATCAACGCTCTGTTTATTTTGGAGCCATGATTTCATTCGGTTCCTTTGGTATCGATTAAACAGAATAATATTCATTCATAAGGAGAAGAACAATGCACAAAGCACGATTTAACTTTTTCATATCTTGTATGATCATTTTATTGGCATCAAATAGCTATTGCCAATCGCGGACTGCTGCACAGGCGATTATGGAAGCGAAGGACTTGATACGACAAGGGTCCAATGTATCGTCAATAGAAAAATATGAACAAGCAAGAAATATCCTTGTTCAATTTGCTTCTCAAGGTGAGCATCAATCACTTGCGGAGTACTATCTTGGTTATATTGATTATCAAATAGCGGTAGCGGTTTATCATATGGATAATGAAAAAGCTCCTGTAAGTTTCGATAGTGCAGTTGCGCATCTTAAAAAGGCACTCGAAATAAACGACAACAATGCTGAGGCACATGCGCTGCTCTCGAGTTGTTACGGCATGCAAATTGCTTTTTCTCCAATGAGCGGAATATGGCGCGGACCAAAATCCAGTTTTGAAATGAACGAAGCAAAGGAACTCGCTGGAGAGAATCCGAGAGTGGCCTTGCTTGAAGCTATCAGTACATATAATACTCCCTCCATTTTTGGAGGTGGAAAGGAAGAAGGCTTTGAAGCTATGAAGAGAGCTGCAGAGCTTTTCGATCAGTGGAAAACGACCGATTCACTTCAACCGGATTGGGGAAAAGAGCAAGTGTATGCATGGATAGGATCGGCATATCTTGATAGGAATGAGGCGATCCTTGCTCGCAAATCATTTGACAAAGCGTTAGAGATCAATCCGGACTACGGGTGGGTGAAATATGTTCTTATGCCCAAAGTAACTTCTGAGGACAAATCACAATAATGGACAATGTTAATTATATTTTAGGCGGAGGGACGAGCGATCAGTGTATAGTTGCACATGTGCAGATAAATACTGTAATTAGATCTGATGTTACGCAGGGAAGATAAATTGCCACGACCTTTGGCATCGCCATCCCTTCGGGACAGGTCGCGGAATTGAATAAATAAAATGGAACGGGCTTCAGCCCAATAAAATTGTCGAAAATTGGATTTAAACCCGATAATACTTTTGATTTTCTAATCCACGAGCTTAAGCTTGTGGTGATAGAAGTATTTTTAGTACATATTTTTTGCAAACTGCGTAATGTAAGTTAGATTATGATTTTCTTACATCCAAGTTAAATGAACAAAGTAAGCGAAGAACATTAGATGAAAAAGAATTTGATTCCATCTTTTCAAACAGTCACAGGACAACTTCCTAAACCTCGTATCACAATGCGCGGGATTGGAATTGTCTTGGCTTTCTGGTTAGCTTACTCATTGCTCGCTGCATTTCCTCTAATGGGATCATACCGGACTTCTTTTTCGCAAGCGTTGTATTGGCAGGTATGTCAAAGTACAGTAATGTTCATATTAAGTATACCAATCTGGTTTCTTGTATTCCGGTGGATGTATAGGGTACGATGGTATTGGAAGGCAATTGTACATCTTTTCCTTGCTCCGGCATTTGCTGTATTGATGTATGTATATCTCTATTATACGATTGTAATGTTTGGAGGAAAGGAAGCTGCCGAACCACTAAAAAATGCTTATGGCTGGCTTTTGTACTTCAATCTCTTTATTTATTTACTGCAATTTGCCTTGTATCATAGTTATGAAATTTTCCGGCAAATGCGTGCAAAAGAGAAGATTGCTCTAGAGTTACTAACCCTCAAGACAAAACAAGAACTTGCGACATTAAAAGCGCAGATCAATCCGCATTTTTTTTTCAACACACTCAATA
>Ga0315545_1002024_pt1 | contig 18802 bp, 20 predicted proteins | sample SalMarSW160210MG_FD_203096 | JGI IMG/M metagenome (GOLD analysis project Ga0315545, IMG submission 203096) | Salt marsh sediment microbial communities from the Plum Island Ecosystem LTER, Massachusetts, United States - Salt Marsh Sediment SW1602-10 ...
TAATTCGAAATTCGCCAATATACGCAAAAAGAGCCGCGAAAAGCTCCCGATTTGCCTATGAAATATTCACGAATGCTCTTCCCACCGAAAAACATAAGCCTTATTTTAAGTATGCTACCACGAATAAAACATTCTGTCAAGATAAGAAAAATGTGAATTTTTGAGGGTATTTTTGAAAATAGTTGCGGGCATACCTCACATCGGGATATTTCTTCTTATGAGAACATTTTGGACATACTAGAGGATAGACTTCATACACCTGTAAGATAAAAGAGAAGAGATAGAAGAATTAGTAGTAGTAATGAGGGGGAGGGGCCTGGTGCGAAGCCGATTCGTTATGGCGCAGCAGTTGTTTCAAATTCCTGAACTTCTCGATTAATCTTTTCTGCTATTTCATCTTCTGCAACATCAAGTACATAATCCATCTGTAATCCAGGCCAGAATTTGGAGGACATATAGAAATATTTTGCAAGCCGTAATGCGGTATCGGGTGTTACTCCTCGTTTGCCCAAGACAATCTCATTGATCCTGCGAGCAGGAACGCGAATATCCAAAGCCAACCGATTCTGGCTTATTCCAAACGGTTTACCACGGCTAACATAGCGCACATTGTGCAGGAAAACCTAAGAATATTCAACAACTCTGTCAAGGAGCCGCGAGAATATACTCCCTGAACTCGCGCACGGTTTCAAAGTATGCGAGGCTGTGCGCGCGCATATACTGTTCTATCTGCGGAATCGAATGGCCCCAGCCCGCCGTGGCGACCGGAACTCCGGTAACCTTTCCCATTATCACACCGGGCTTGAGGTCGTCGATAATAAGCATGTGCTCTGCCCTGAGATCGAATGTTTTCAGAACCTCTCGAACCGGAAAGGCACTGGGCTTCCGCTTTTCTTCACGGTAATCCCATCCGAACACGATGTCCGGCAGAAACGGGTGTTCGGGAGTGCGGGAACGGTAGTCGCGTTCGATAATATCCTTTTCCGAGTGAGAAATCACAGCCACAATACCTCCGCAGGCCCTGTATTCGTGGAGAGCCTCTACAAACCCCGGGTAGAACTGTGGAATCGTCCTGGAGGTGAATTCCCTCCAGATTCTGTACTCAACCGCCATCTCCTCTGCAGTCATACCGAGCTCCTCGGTGAGGTAGGGTACGATGCCGGGGTGAAAGTTTTTTAAAAACCACTCCTCGAGGGTGACGGGAGTGACGTGAGGGCGTAGCACGCTCATCACCTTGAGGTGGGCCGGGTAATGGATTGTTGCGGTGCTGTTCACTGCTGTGTCATCGTGATCCAGGATAATTGCTCTGTAGCGAAGATTGGACATAATTCTGAAAATAACAAGAGTTGATTTTTCAGTCAACACTGTTGAAAGCAAACCCGATTTTTTTTCGGACGGCACGGCTCAGAGTATATCCGGGGTCATTCGATGCGCGTCTGCATTAAGAAGAAGTTTTCGATGCTTTGTGTAACCCCCTCCTCGTCCACTTCAGGCTCCAGTGAGATGCATTTTTCCCTCGCATCTTTTTTGATAAGCGAGTAGAGCCGGAAGTAGTCGACATCGCCGTCACAAAGCGGGGTATGTTCGTACCCGCCTGCGGTTTTTCTATAGTCCTTGAAGTGAAAGTAGCGCACACGATCCTTTATCATCGTGTATTCCTGCTCGATTCCCGCACGTTTGTACTTTTCAGGAAAGCAAAGATACCCCGAGCGGAAGCTGTTTCCCACGTCGTAGAGGAGCATCAGGCTGTCTCTTCCCATTATCTTCACCAGCTCGTATGTCATATTTCCCCTCGGAAGGTACGAGTGCGGGCAATTTTCAATGATGAGGTATTTCTCACTGCTCTCTGCAACCGACACCGCGCCTTCGAGCTTTGCAGCCATGTCTTTCATCACCATGCCGTAATCCGGGTCAGCCTGTTTCTCAAGCCTGAAGGGGAAAATTCGAATGAGGTCCGTGCCGAAACGGTTTGCCAGGTCAATACACTTTCCCAGCATCTCGAGGTGGTCGCGGAGTTCCCCGGTGAAGACCGCAAACTTCTCACTGAACTTTTCGAGGCTGTCTGCATCGGTATAGAGCGGGCACATGAGAAAGAGGGTCGTGGAAAGACAGGAAACCTTCATCGAGTACTTCTTCAAGAGTCTCTCCACCTCTCTCGCTTCGGCGTCGTCGAGGTCCTCAACTGTTTTATTCCACAGAGAATGAATCTCGACATACTCGAAGTGGTTCTTCGCCTCTGCGAGCGCCTTCTCAAAATCCATGCTCAGCTGATCGCTTATGATCGATGTGTTCAATGGTTCTCCTTTCACCATTCACCGCCGTTCACGTAGATGGCCTGACCGGTGATGAATCCTGCATTATCCGATATGAGAAACTCCGTAATGTCTGCGATATCCCCCACATCGGTAAACCTTCTCATAGGAACTCTCTTCTCTCTTTCCTTCACATATTCCTCGAACGTCATATCCTTCTGCTCTAAAAGACTCTCCGTGAGCTTTCTCTGCATTGGTGTCATCGTCACTCCCGGGCACACGGCATTTATGGTGATCCCGTATTCTGCCGTGTGGAGCGCGAGAGATCGTGCAAGCATGATCAGTGCCGCCTTGCTCGCCCTGTAGGCGATCACGTATCCGCCCGGTTTTCCACCGTTTGTCGACGCGTTGAAAATGATTCTGCCGCTTTTCTGCTTTTTCATGTGCGGGAGCGCGTATTTCGCGCATAAAAACCCCCCCCTTGTGTTCACGGCAAACACGTTGTCCCAATCCTGTGCAGTGGTCTCTTCAAAATGATACGGCCCCACGGTGCCTGCGTTGCTCACGACAAAATCGACCCTGGAAAAGTTCCGTATGCAGGTGCCGACCATCTCTCTCACGTCCTCGTCAACACGCACGTCGGCTTTTACTGCAAGGGCGTTTTTCCCTATTTTGAGTATTTCGTTCTGCACTGTGCGGGCTGCATCGATGTCACAGTCTGCAACAATGAGTGAGGCACCGTCCGAGGACAGCCTGGTTACGATTTCTTTTCCTATTCCTGCTCCTCCACCGGTGACAATTCCCGCCTTTCCGTTCAAATCCAGCCGTATTTGGTTGCTCATAGCTACATTTCCTTTTTCGAGAATCTTTTACACCCGCAGAAGTTCGCTAAAGCGCCGGTATATATGTTCCACACACTCCGTCTTGCACGCAACGTACATATCTGCGAAAAGTTTGTACTTTTGCCGATTTTCTTCATCAGCTCTAAAGCGTTTGTCTATCTCAAAATAGTGCTCGAGGTATGTGCGAAGATTGCCCACCAGCCCAGCTGCGTACAGCGCCACGAGCGCCGTTCCGAAATTTTCATGATCATCTCTTTTCAGAAGCACATAATCAACACCCAGCACATCTGACTTGATCCGGTTCAGCAGGTGGTTTTTCTTTCCACTGCCGGTCACCCGTACAGATCCGTGGTGTCCTGCGTGAGACAGGTTTGCGTATATGCCGCGGTAGTAATAGTACTCGTAGGCAAAAGACTCCAGAACCGATCGATACATGTGATGCACCGTATGGTTCCAGTCGAGACCGACCCATGTTCCTCTTACCCTCTCGTTTGGAGGGGTAAATGTTCCGCCGAGAAAGGGAAAAAAGAGCAGATTATCCGATCCGGGCGGCAGCCGCTGCGCCCCCTTGGTGAGATCCTCGTGTACAGCGCCTTGTTCCGTGCACCGGCACACATTGCGCAGGAACCACCTGTACACCTCCCCTCCAAATCCGATTCCAACGAGGTAATAGGTATCTGGGATGGGCGCCTCCATACGGAGGAGGGCTTTGTGTTCTCTGTCGACCACGTCCTTTGCGGTACAAATGCCGAACACAGAGCAGGTGCCAGCGATGTCGACTGCATCCCCTTCAGAGACAACCCCTGCACCGAGAATGCTCGAAGCGGTATCCCCTGTTCCTGCGATAAGAGGCGTTCCCTCCCTCAGTCCCGACACTCTGCTCGCATCCCTTCCTATACCGCCGACGATCTGTGAAGACTCCTTGATTTCCGGAAGAATGCCTTTCGGAATTCCCAAAAGTTCACACACCCTCTCCGACCACCTTCCTCCCTTTGCGAGCCCGAAAAGGTAAAGGGTGGTGCGGTCGATAAACGCATCTTCCCACGGAGTACCGATGAGCTTTGCAACGATATACCCGGAAAGAGAGAGAATCTTTCTCACTTTCTTGAAGAGCGTGGGGTGCTCCTTCATCCAGTAGACGATCTTTGCGCCGTTTATCGGGATCGACCCTGTCTCCTCCACGATGACATCACCGTATTGGCTCAACGCATCTCTCATGTGAGGTTTGAAGTTGTTGTTGATCGGGGGATCGAACTCAATGAGAGGCCTCATTTGCTCGTCTATCCCGCATATCCCTCCCATCTGTCCGTCGATCCCCACAACTTCTATACAGCCACCCATCCCGCTCTGCCTGACGACATCGCCTGTCCCTTCGAGCACGGCATCGTAAATCGCTTCCACGTCTACGGTTCCGGAAAAACACTTTTTTAGAGGAGTGCCCTTTCGAGAAAAATACAGGCACCGGCCCTCTGCATCGTATATGCCGAACTTCAGGCCGGTTGTTCCGATATCTATACTCAGCACACACTTTTCAGACATTTCGATCACAGTTTCCCGTGTTCCTTAAGGTTTCTAATGTACATATATGCATCCATACTCACGACGATGATGAGGACCATCCCAACAATGATGTTTTGCCAGTAGTCTCCTATTTGGAGTATGGTGAAGGAGTTGACAAGCAGAGACATGAACACGACGCCCAGGAACGCACCGATTATCGAACCCTGCCCTCCAGAAATGCTTCCACCACCTATCAAACAGCTGATGATTATTTTCAGCTCAAGCCCAGACCCCATATAACGCGAAGCCATTTCCAGCCGTGCTGTCACGAGAATTCCTGCGAGCGCTGCAAAAAAACCGCTCAGTGCATACGTGAAAATCCGGATATTTTTTACTCGAACACCTACTGAACGTGCAGCCTCATAGTTTCCGCCGATATAGTAGATATGTCTGCCCTTTTGCACCTTGAGAATCAGAATTTGCGAAATAACCACAATCGCAAGCATCATCCAGAACATATTGTAAATGCCCAGACACTTTCCAGCCCCGATCGAGATGAAGCTTTCGCTGAATCCGCGTACACCGTGTCGTGCTGTTCCTGCGAGAAGAACAAAAACGAGACCACGCCCCACCTGCATCATCCCGATGGTCACGATAAGGGGGTTTACGCCGACCAGTGCAATAAGAGTCCCGTTTAGTATGCCTGCGCCAAGACCAATCATCAACCCGATAAAAATCGAAACGGGAACTGAAAAGCCCGCAACCAGAGCGTGTGAGGTCACGACACCCGCAAGCCCCATTATCGAGCCGACCGAAAGATCAAATACTCCGCTGATCAACAGGATCATCATTCCTGTGGCGATTATCGCGTTGGGAGCAATGCTCGTCTGAAGGGATTCAATGTTGCTTGTAGTCAGGAACGTGTCGCTCGAAATCGCCAGAATCAGACTTATCACGATTACAAGAAGAACAACGATGATTTCCTTTGACCGTACAAGCGCACTGAGCGAGGCGATAACCTTCGCCCACACCCCTTTCTCGCTCTTTTGTTTCGGCAATTCCATCGATCAATACTCGAACTTCTCTTTATTTATTCTTGTGTCAATAACAACCGCAGCTATGAGGAAAATTCCCACAACGACACCCTGCCACTCGGGATCCACATTGTACATCACCATGCCGTTCAGAATGACCGCAAGAAAAAAGAGCCCGAGAAATGAATTGAGCACAGACCCCTTCCCGCCAAAAAGGCTTGCACCTCCGAGCACAGCTGCGGTGACCATCTTGAACTCGAGCCCAAGCCCCGTGTTGAAGACTGTCTGGCCGCTTCGCGACGCCGCAAGGATCCCGGCGATCCCGGCCGTTACACTGCAGGTAATGTAGGCAAGCAGCTTTATCCTGTCGGCGTTGAGTCCGTAGATTCGTGCAGACTCTGCATTTTCACCCACATAGTACAGTTTTTTGAACCCCACATACTTTCTAAGCAATACCTCGAGAATGATTATCGTAATGGCCATGAGAATAATTGCAAAATGGATTTCCGATATTTTAAACCGTGCAATTGCACGGTATCCTGCCGGGTAGGTAGAACCACCGAGTGCTCCGATGAACGCATTCAGAACACCCCGTATCATGATCATCATTCCGAGAGTCAGCATAAGCGGGTTTATCCTGAATTTGACGACCAGAAATCCATTGATAAACCCGATGATCACTGCACAGCATATTCCGCAAAACAGAGCGAGCACGACCGGGAACCCTGCAACGAGCATAAGAAATCCCGAGAATACACCGATGAAGCCGAAAACAGATCCCACAGAAAGATCTATCTCCCCCATAATAAGGAGAAGGGTGAAACCGATGATCGTAAAGAACTCAATCGAAACACCAAAAACAATAGAATAAATATTCTTATAGGTGAAAAAGTTCTCGCTGGTGAGCGAAAGAAAGAGCACGATTGCGGAGGTGAAGATAAAGATCGAATATTGCCCGAAGTTGACATCAATATGCCTTTTCTGTGCATGCGTCATACAATTTCCCCGGTCTTTTTCTCACCAATTACATTTGCTTTTCTCTGTCTACTTCTTCCCTCCTGCCGCGTAGGTCATGATCGTTTCTTCATTTATCCTCTCACCGGACAATTCGCGAACAACAGTCATATTTCTCATCACCGCTACCCTGTCACAGAGGCTCATCAGTTCGGGCAGCTCTGAACTTATCATCACTACACTCCTTGCACTTTCAACAAGTCCCCGTATTACCCTGTGAATCTCCGCCTTTGCCCCGACATCGATACCCCGCGTCGGTTCGTTGATAATGATGCATTTTGGATCGGTTCCCAGACATATGGAAAGCATCAGTTTCTGTTGGTTTCCTCCGCTGAGATTTTTCGGCTTTGTACGTACTGAGGGGATAACGATACCGAACGTGCGAATAAAGGACTCTGTAAACTCCTGCAGTTTGCCGTAATCGAGAAATTTGAAGCGTGCATACCTGTCGAGCACGGGACAGCCCATGTTTTCGCTTGCGGTCATATCGAAAAAGAGCCCTGCCTCTTTTCTGTTTCTGCTCAGGTACACGACTCCATTTCTCAACAGTTCGGCAGGAGTCACTTTTTCCATCTGTTTTCCCTCCAGACGAAAAATACCCTCATCAAAGCTTTCGAGCCCGAACATGATTCTCGAAAGCTCGTTTGTGCCCGAGCCCTCGAGACCAAACACACCGATGATCTCATTGTAGCGGACCTTCAGGTGCACGTCATGAATCGAGTTTCTCTTTCCAATGTTTTCCAGTTCAAGAAATGCACCCGTTTCCGCCTTTGAATCAGAGGTTTTCTTTGCATAGAGCGTATCGATCTCCCTGCCGACCATGAGGGTGATCAGCTTTTTCTCGGTTATCCCCTCCTTTTCAACTGTATCAACATAAAAACCGTCTTTCAACACCGTAACCCTGTCGCTTATCTCGAGTATCTCGGGAATCCGGTGTGATATATAGAGAACCGTGATTCCCTGTTCTTTGAGTTTTCGCAATATGGCGAAGAGATTTCTTACTTCCGTACGTTTCAACCCTGAGGTCGGTTCGTCGAGAATGATGAGCTTTGGATCAAGACTGATCGAACGTAGTATTTCTACAATCTGCTGTTCTGCAAGGGAGAGATCGATGAGCTTTTCCTTCGGGTCAATATCAAGTCCGAAAAGTGCAATTTTCTCTTTCGCTTTATGCAGGAGTTCTTTTTTAGCGATAAAACCGAGAGGAGTTCTGTATGTGGAATTTGGAAAGATATTTTCTGCAACAGAAAGATTCTCAAAAATACTCAGTTCCTGGTGGACCATGGAGATTCCCAGACTGTGGGCATGTTTCGGATCTCTCACGTGCACCTGCTGTCCGTCGAAGTAAAGGTTTCCGTTGTCTGGTTTTACTTCTCCATTGATGATCTTGACGAGCGTACTTTTCCCCGCACCATTTTCCCCGAGAATGGTGTGGACTTCACCCCTTTTCACGGAAAAGCTGACGCTCTTCAACGCCTCGACAGCACCGAAGTTCTTTGTGATAGTTTGAATATCCAGAAAAAGTCTTTTCTTCCATTTGTCTCTCAACATGCCTGTCTTCTTCACTATAAGATACGAATTTATTCATGGCGTGCAAAGACTCCTGCACGCCATGAAACAAACAATAAGAAAAGAGGTGTGCGCCCTAGTATTTCGGCATGTTCTTTCGCAGAAAGTACTGCACGTTGTTCTTGTCCACAATTTCCGCACCTACATAGATGTTTTCAGGAACCGATCGTACGCCTGCAGCCATATTGTCCTTGCTGATGGGAACGTCGAAGTCCGTGTCCTTTCTGGCATTGTAGTCTTCGAGAAGCGCAACTGCGAGATAAGACATCAGGGCGGTTTTGGCAACTACCGTTGCATCGATGATTCCTTTTTCCACATATTCAAGGACCGTATCCTCACGGTCGTGGACAACAATAGCCATATCTTTATTCTGGAGACCAAGCTCTTCGATTGCAACACCGATCCCGGTGCCCGCACTTGAATCAAGCCCCACGACTCCTGTGAGCTCTGGGTGAGCATTGAACATCGCTTTTACCGCTTCAATGGCATCCTCTGTGTTTGCTTTGTCTTCAGCCTGTACCACGACCTCCCATCCGCTGTCTTTTATTGCATCCAGAACACCCTGTTTTTTCAGTTCGGTGTTCGATGCACCGGCGTTCATCACAATTCCCAGTTTTCCCGAGTTGCCACCCCTCTCGATGAGTTCAAGCCCTGTATCGTATCCCGCCTGATAATTGTCGAGTCCAATGTAGGTTAAACAACCGTGGTCCGGCACCGCCGCTTCTATGGTTACAACAGGGATTCCCATAGACATCGCCTTTTTTACTCCTGGCACCGCAGTCGCATCCCAGAGTGGAATGATGATTCCGTCGGGTTTCTTGGGAATCACCTGTTCGAGCGCTTCTGCCTGTGCCGTCATGTCCCAGTCCTGCGGGCCAACAATGTCAACCGTACAGCCGAAATACTTCGCAGCATGCCGCATGCCGAGTTTCTGGTCGAGTATGTAGGGATGCGCAAGAACCGCACCAACCAGGTAGTAGTGTGATGGTTCCTTCTTTTCGACTGCCATTCCCCCTCCATCTGCTTCTTGTTCTTTTCCGCCTGCAAAAAGTGCAGCGGCAACAAAGAGAAAAACGACCGTTAACACGCACCATTTCTTTGCCTTTGACATTTGAAACCTCCTCTTTTTAATGTGAGTACCTCTCTGTATCGTGATCGCAATAAGTAGAAGTGCAAATTTATGCAGATATTAGCCTGAGTCTACGATTATGTCAAGCATATTCCTGAAATATTCAATAAATATCTTGATTTTATAAGGAAATACCGTATAGTATAGGTGTAGAAATTTCTTCCTCGAGAAGGAATTACATAAACACTCTCTTCTCATAAGGAGCACATAGTGCTGATAGAGGAAAGGCTCGAAGAGATTCTGAAAATCGTCAACAATAGAGGAAGTATAACTGCGAAGGAGGCGTGTACGGTCCTCAACGTATCAAACGATACGAGCAGGCGGGATTTCATCCGGCTGGCAAATAGGGGTCTCGTGCAGAGAACACACGGGGGAATAATCTCAAAAAAAAATGCGATATACGAATACGCAGCCAGGGCGAACGACCGTGTTCTGAACAATCGTGAAAAAAAGGTGTCCATCGTGCAAGAAGCGATCCAACTCATTAATGAAGGAGATACGATTATCCTCGATGGTGGAACCACCGCGTATGAAATGGCAAAACTCCTTGGTGTGTTCCGCAATTTGACCGTACTTACCTACGGGCTCAACTGCGCCTATGAATTGTCTCAGCACGACAACATCTCCACAATAATTTTCGGCGGTATCGTCAGCAATCAAAGCATGGCCGCATTGGGGCCGGACGCTGTAAACATGATCAGGCACTATCATGCGGATAAGCTGTTCTTAGCAGCCAACGCAATGACCATCGGAAAAGGACTGATGACTCCGAACAGAATGCAGGCGGACATAAAAAAGGAGCTTATCAAGATCGCAAACGACGTAATAGTTATCGCCGATTCCTCCAAGATAAACAAGACCGCTCTTTTTACCTTCTGCTCCTTCGAGGACATTTCAACTCTTGTCACGGATAAAAACGCAGACGAGCATTTCACGCGTGAGCTCGAGCAAAAAGGCATCCGGGTGATAATCTCAAATTAACATGAACTCCGGGAAATATCTCACGCTGTATTAAGTTTTACGCCCTATTCAGAAAATTGGAAGAGCTGATACCTGTATGGATGAGAACTGAAGTCGATCCGAAACCCAGGAGAATCACTTTTTGGGATATATTAACGAGCTTAGCGGTTTTCTCGAGGAGTGGCGGAAGTTTCAGAGCGATGCATGCTCCTGTGACGAAAATGGAAACGTCGAGTAGCGCGCAGAGGGATAAAAGCTTCGTGTTCTTTCTATCATGCAGTACGGTTCCATCCCCATCGGAAACGTATCTCAGAGCTCCACAACTTCGGAAATAAAAGACTGACTCCGCCTCCAGAATCGCTTCGGCTGCAAAGGGTCTTCGGGCTTTGTAATGATAAACTCCGACAGCGTAGTGTTCCCAGGGAGATATTTTTTTTCTTCCCCGTCATACACATAATATGATGAACCGGGACGTATGTACTCACAGAGGGCTCTGATCTCACTTTCTTGAGCGCGTACGTGGAACAGTACGCACCCGTGGTCCTTGTCCCTTTCACCGTTTTTCTTTCTGAAGTTCACGTTTTCCACTACAAGATCATAATCCGAGTAAAAAAGCTCTGCTGCGATCCGTGTAACAGTTTCGCGCATATACACCCGAACCGTTGTCGTGTGATCCCATCCGTACAACGCAAACTCTCTTTCAACCTCTCCTGCCGTTCTTGGGAATGTGTCTCTCTGTTCGTTGAGTTCGCGGTAAAACGCAACCCTCCTCCTGATCTGCTCCTCTGAAAATGTCTCCGAGAGCGGGCAATCCTCTCCCATGAGCTTCTTTTTGTACGTCGCCGGAGGAGCGAGCTTGGGTTCGCAGAGAGAGATGAGCTCGTACCATTCTCTTTTTCCCATTCACCGACCTCGTAAGTGCACACCAGCGGGATTCCCTCCGAACGGCTTTTGCCTGAATGCATCCACCTGATAAATAATCATCCCTTTCTCCTTTCGCTCACGCAGGAGAGCCCTTTTCCTGTGAGAGTCGGCTTGAAGCACAGATTATCCGAAATACATGCCGATTTCCTGCAGTCTCCGTTTTTCCAGCGGTTTACCAGATCAGGCTCTCTGGAAAAATACGCCTCCTGTTCCTCGGATTCTATCTCCCTGCGCGATACACCCGAAAGGCTCTCGTCACTGTCAAGAGCGAGCTGAAACGGTGTTGCTCTCCCCTGTTTCTGAACGAATGTGTGCCCGGTGATGATGAGACCAACCCCACCATACGCGAGACCCTTCATGAGGTCCGTCAGTCCTGGAATTGGATGGCCTTCCTCACGCAGAATAATCATATTTCAAGAGAAAACCGATCCTCCTACATTTACAGAATGGAGTACAGTTCCGAGAGGCCGCGTATTTCAAAAGTCGGCGATACGTCTGTTCTGTTTTCATACCCGTCTGGATTGTACCAGCATGTGTCGATGCCGAATCGCTCTCCGCCCAGGATGTCCGACGACAAGCTGTCCCCCACCAGGAGCGCTTCCGATTTTTCGACATCCTTTACACGCCTGAATGTCTCGGAAAAAAAATCCTCGTCCGGTTTTTTCGCGCCTACCTCTTCGGAAATGATGATCGGATCGAAGTACTCGAAGATCCCTGCTTTTTTCAACCTCGAATACTGAACCTCTTGAAAACCGTTGGTGATCAAAATGAGAACATACTTCTTGTGCAAATATTCAAGAACCTCCGCTGCGCAGGGCAGAAGAAAGCCGGTCTGTGAAAGAAAATCGAGATACATTCTGCTGAATATCGAGGCATCGGCGCGTACTCCAGTCTCTGAAAAAAGTATTTCAAAACGTAGAACACGCAATTCACCGGAACTCAGCCTCCCCTTTTCGAGTTCACCCCAGAGCGTTTTATTGATCGCTCTGTAGCACGACACATAGTCGGTGCTTTGTGAGTCGAGGCCGAGAGATTCGAGCGCATTTTCCAATGCATAAGACTCCGATCTCTTATAATCAAGAAGAGTCCCGTCAGCATCAAAGAGCACTGCAGTGTAGTTTTTTACCGCTCCCATCGAACTAATCATTCTCCATTTTTTACAAATCCGGCCAACGTATCGAGCATTTTCATTATCGACTCCTCACTTGTGTATCTCCCGATTGCTTCAAGTGAAAAACACCTGACTTCGTATGATTCCTTGCTGTTCGTGATTATTTGTTCACCCCTTCCGAGAAAAAGAGAATTCACATCATACTGATAGTGTCCGGGTCCATGTTCGATATAATACCCCCTTAACTGCCCTCTGTAGAAGTATCTGTGAAAAAAGCTCACTATTCGCTCATACCGGTGAGTGTGCTGCTCAACCGCCAAAGCCTTCCGAGTGTTGATTCATCTGCCCATTCCATCACCTCTGTTCGCGCGTGTGGGGCCCTTGCTGAAAGCCTGCGGGCCACCTTTTTTGCCCGCTGTCTGTCGCGACTCAGCAGTACGACAGGTGCTTTTCTGCGCAAAAGCCCTTCTGCGATTTCCCTTCCAACACCGGACGTGGCACCGCTTATCAGATACACCCTTCCCTTCATGTTTTCAGTGAACGCAGTTTTCATCTAACAGGTCCACTCTTTCAGAGCTTTCTGAGGTGACACTGCCTGAGGCAAACTCCCAGTACAGGAGATTCTTTGAGAAGTGACCGTCCCGAATGCGCGTTTTTGCAAAAAGCGCTTCGGCTTCATCGATACTCAGGGCTGATCGAAACTCACGTTCGAAAAGCCCGATGAGCGAGCGCCTGATATCGACGATGAAGAGGTATCCTTCGGGAACCAGCACTCGCTCGATTTCATCGAGCATTTTCACAGGAGAATCGACGAGGTGCACCATGTTGATGTTCAGCACCGCGTCGAAGGTGTCGTCATCAAAAGGGAGTTTTTCAACATCCGCCTTTTCGAATCTGATTTTCTGCTGCAACCCGGATTCTTCGAGGCACTGGGCGGCGTGCCGCAGAAGGTGATCGGACAGATCGATGCCGACTATATTTATGTCAGGAATGTTCTGTGCGAGAACAATGTCTGTCAGCCCGAATCCACAGCCCATATCGAGGACAGTTCCTTTTGTGACTCCGTGCTCGGACAATCTCCGTGCGGCTTTTTTCCCGAAGTTCTCAGCCATTTTCCGGTGATGCTTGATGTATTGCAGTGCGAATGCGTGATCATTGAAATCTTTTTTCGTGTCTCGTGAAGACTGTTTCATACCTCTTTCCTCCAAAATTATCGAAAAAACATCAACTGGTAAAAAATTCGTCCTGATCACGGTCTTGAAGATATCTGTTCGTGAACCTCTGCTTTTTTGACGATTCGAAAAGAAAAGCACCTTTCTCTCTGCATGAAGGACACGCGCCGCGGGGAACCGTGACTGCATATATGTGGTCTCCCCTGTCGCTCCGTGACTCTATGACATCGATGCCCGCACATATTTCACACAGATAATAGCTGCGTGTCTGCTGCTCCGTGATCCCATCCGTATCGTAGTACACTCGTCGCGATTCCGTTATCATCTCTTTTTTCTTCCGTACACCCTCCGAACGTGTGTCCCTGCTGTTCCACCTTTCCCAGAGAGCCGGACAGAGCTTTTCGATGTAGTCGCCGATTGCAGGGTCCTGCCTGAGTTGAAATTCGTCATAGTCCGGCTCCTGAACATGCGAGTAATCCATGCCCGCCATCGCGAGAATAATTCCGAGGTTCACATAGGGGAGCGCTCCTTCGATCGAATACCCTCCTTCCAGGACCGCAATATCCGGTGAGAGCCTTCTGTTCAGCTCCGCGTACCCCTGTGCCGTGAATTTCATGTTCGTGATCGGATCGGTGTAGTGGTTGTCCTGCCCTGCGGAGTTTATCACAAGGTCCGGTTCGTACTCATCAAGTATGGGAAGCACGAGGTTGTCGAGCACATAAAGGAACCCTTCCTCACCTGTCTGCGGCGGAAGAGGGATGTTGATCGTGTACCCGTATGCTGAGGGGCCTCCGAGCTCGTCAATGAACCCGCTTCCCGGATAGAGGGTCCTCCCGTCCTGATGAATGGATATGTACAGGGTGTCGGGATCATTCCAGTAAATGTCCTGGGTTCCGTCACCGTGATGACAGTCCGTATCCACAACCGCGATTTTTTTCCTTCCGAACTTCTGCCTCAGGTGCTCGATCATCACCGCTTCTATGTTGATGATACAAAACCCCCTGTCGCCGTACACCACACGCTGAGCGTGGTGGCCCGGAGGGCGCACGATGGCGAAGGCTTTCTCCACTTCACCGCTCAGGAGCTTTTCTCCCGCAGTGATCGCGCCGCCTGCTGATATCAGGTGGGGGTCCGGCACCCGCGCTTCCACATCGGGCACACAAAAGTGAACCCGAGTTATGTCATCCCGGGAGGCAACGGAAGGATTGTATATGTGAATGCCCTCGATGTCAAACACCCCCTCTTCCATTACCTGATCCTGCGTGTAGAGAAGCCGTTCCTCGCGTTCCGGATGGGATGGACTAATTGCCCAGTCGTAGGCGGGGAAAAAAACCATCCCAAGCGTCTTGCCAGTCTTCAGCATCCGTGCCCTCCCCTGGGAATGAAGAGAATGCCGGGTTTTATCTGCGCCTTTACCCTGATGCGCCTCCCTACTCTTGAAAACCCTCTCACCATGTTGAAACTGCTCTTCTCCGTGATTTCAGCCTCCGGCATTTCCTCACCGGTTTCCATTTCCCTTGCCACACGCGAGGCAATTTCCACTGCGTCCCTTTCAGCTTCCTCAAGTGTATAGCCTTCCCCTACCGTTGCGGTATAGTCGATTTCTGGAACATTCACATATCCCTCGGCCGTGTCGGCGATGAGCGTAATCTCAATTGTCGTCCTGCTGAGCGCGGCGCCGACTGCGTTTGCGATCTCATGAAACTCAGGCACCACGCAGTTCAACCCGAATATTTCCTCGAGCAGAGGACATACCGCCTTTGCAGGGCCCCCGATCACGGAGAGCACCCGTGGGCGGACTTTCTTTCCGAAAAGAAGCTCCCGAATAGTGTACACGGGACGGGCGTTGATCTCTTCGAGCAGCTCGTGCACACGGCCTCTGATGGTTTTGACGAACTGTCTTGCGATTTTCTGTGCGGTTTCAAGAGACGAAAGCCCAAGCTGCTGCCCCAGCACCTTCATCGCCTCCAGCGCCTTAGTTCTATCTCCCATTTCCATGAGGCCGAGAGAAAGAAATGCATCGGTCGGAGTGGGCAGCGGGCCTCCAAGCGCCCTCGGGCTTCCCACACGCCTGGGGCCGATCCTGATCTCGCCATTTTCAGCCGAGACCGCGCTGTCCCCTCCGAGCGCAATGGATTGCGAATACACGGCGCGCACGAGCGTGGGGGAGCTGCCGACAGAAATACCATAAGGCTCAAAAAGAGTGTCGCCGTCCGCGAGAAAAGCGATGTCTGTGGTCGTTCCCCCTATGTCGAGGAGGATAGCATCGCCCTCAATGGAGGATAAAACGCATGCCCCTGCCACACTCGCAGTTGGTCCTGAATGAATCGTGAACACCGGAGTGTTCACCGCGCTGTGCAAGGGGAGCGTTCCTCCGTCTGCTTTGAGTATATGAAGAGCCGGAGTCATGCCTTTTTTGCTGCACGCATCTGAAAGCGCTTTTGCAAACGTGGAAAACCTCTTGTACACGGCAGAGTTTAAATACGCAGTTGCTATGCGACGTGGAAAATTGAGATTCCCTGAAACGGTGTGCCCCATGGTTATGTGGCTGAAAAATGGTTTTAGAAGAGTCTTGATCTGCCGTTCGTGCTCCGGGTTTCTGGTGCAAAACTTTGTTACGACACCTGCGTGTTCCATCCCCTCTGCGGAAAAGGTTTTCCCGCCCTGTTTCACCGCTTCAGGATCGAAGGATTGTATCTCTCTTCCTCTGTGGTCTATTGACCCTTCCAAATATACCACAGCATCGCCGCACGAAAAGAGCGCGGGATCGATCCCCGGACCGCTCTCTATGAACATGCAGACCGGATCCGTGGTCCCCTCCACAATCGCATTGGTAGACAATGTGGTGCTGAGATTGATTCTCTCAACGCGTGTGGGCTCCACACCTCCGAGCAGCTGTTCGAGTGCACTCCAGACCGAATCGAAGAGTGATGAAGTGTCTGTAGGAACCTTCGCTTTGGAGATCAGCCGCCCATGGTCGAAAAGTGCAGCGTCAACTTTGGTCCCTCCCACATCGAGCCCCGCTATCACGATCCTCTCTCCTATTGAGCGCACACCAGGAATCTACTATAATACTGCACATATCTCCATGAGAAAACAGATATCAGTAGGAGTGCTCTCTTATCGGTAAATCACGAGTATGTTTTCTAAAGGTGTGTCTGTGGTAATGTAATGTGAGGGCCTGAAAAGCGTTTTCACACGTTTCCTCTTTTTCCGAATATACTCAGGTATTCCAAGAGGAATCAATTCCTGTGCATCAAGTTCCTATGCCCCATACCCTTTCAAGGAGAATCCCCTGTGTGCTTCTCTAAACGGACTCATAACTGTGCCGGTTCGCACTCCGGCACGAAAAAGCTTCTTACTTCGCGCTCGATCACCGTATCCTTTTCGGTCAGTCCTCCGATCAGAAGCGGACTTTTTGGATCGTGCCTTTTCACATTTTCTTCCACGCTGCTCGCGTTGGTGTTTGCATAGCAGTAGACGCATAGGTGTGCGCACGTATTATACATACCGACATCGATACTTTCAGCGCAATTACACTCTGCACGCTGGTGTCTATCTTTCCTGACGGAAAATTTTTTCCCGATGATGTTCGATATCAGCTCATCATCGATACATTTACCGTTTTTGATTCCCACAGACGTCAGATCATGCTCCAAAGCACAGGAAACAAGTTCGATCCTTCGGCTGGCTGCAGTCTCCCTGAGGGCGGAACCGAGCTCTCTCATGTTCTCGCCGATAACTTCGATCAGTGAAAAATTCTTTAGATTCTTCCTGCACTTTGCATAGAGGTGTAAAAAGCTGATCACACACCTCCTGGTGTACCCTTCAAAGCTTTCGGCCAGACGGGAAAACTGTGTTTTGTGGTACACGATGTCCATTTTATCGGTGATAATGATGGGATCGTACCTCCAGATAACCCGCTGTTTTCCCAACATGCCGGATAATGCGCGAAAAATCTCCACGCGGGTCTTCAGTGCCGGAAGATTCGGCTCAAGGTCCTTTCCATAGGGGTTCACCGTGAACTGATAATAGTAGGGAATTTCGTATGAATCTAGCTCTGCACTCCTCTCCATCATTGATGCTGGGTCCTTTGTCCAGAAAACGATGAAATCAACATTCTGTCGGCTGATCCTGACCCTGCTCACCTGGTGCTCGTTGAACGGATTTCGGATCATTACCTCTCCCGCTTTCAGCCTGTTGAGAAACCACTGCGAATAAAACGCGGGAATATCGGTCCTTCGACTCGCACTCACTATCATTGCGCGCTCCTGTCATGTCTGCGGAAACCGTGAAACTATCACTTTCCGGAAAAATACTCCGCTCAGGTCTGCGCAGGATGGTCAAATTCACATCCACTGCACACCTGTATACCATTTTTGTGAAGAAGTTCTGCTGTCACCCCGTTTCCATCTTTCAGTGAACCGGAAAATGTACCATCGTATACCTTTCCAAATCCGCAGGAAGGGCTGAGTGACTTCAGTATTGCTTTTGTGATTTTGTTTTCCCGTGCAATTCTCATTACCTCTCCCGCCCCTTTCAGAAAGTTCTTCGTGCAGTCCTTGCCAGACAGAGAAAACACTGCCACATTTCCGTTTTCATCTCTGGTGATTTCACAGATCTCGCGGGGTACGCCCAATCCCCCGAGCATTTCGGGACACACTGCAATCGCCTCCCCTCGACGCACCAACTCCTCAACGATCGGATCTCTGCAATTTTTGCCGTCGTACCTGCAGTTTTCTCCTGCCAGACAGGCACTCACAAGATAGACTGCAGTTATGTTCGGAAAAACCATTCCAAATACTCTTTTTTGTAAAGAGATTTGATCCCGTTTCTTAATCAATAAGGCTGGTCAAGATACAGATTCCGATTACGGTAAGAATAATGCCTGAAACCTTGTTCACCTTCTCGAGGCCGTTGAAAAGAAGTTTTCTTCGAAAGGTATCGACTGTGAGACTCAATAAAAACCACCACAGGGCAGAACCGGTGAAAACACCTGTCACCGTGCACACTACGCCCCCGAGCGCTTTTTCCGCATTTCTCATACCCAGGCCCGCAAACAACCAGGTGTAGGAAAGAATCGTGACAGGATTGGCGAGTGCCAGCATAAACGTAGACGCATAGCCGAACGGGAGATCAACAGCTTTCATCATCGCAGATCCCGGTTGAGAGTTTTTTCCAAGCAGCAAATTCATCCCGAGAATGCAGATAATTAGGCCTCCACCGAAACGGATGATGTCGCTCTGTCTCATTATCAGGTTCGATACAAATGTGAGCCCGAGTTCTGCAATAGCA
>Ga0315545_1002029_pt1 | contig 18786 bp, 15 predicted proteins | sample SalMarSW160210MG_FD_203096 | JGI IMG/M metagenome (GOLD analysis project Ga0315545, IMG submission 203096) | Salt marsh sediment microbial communities from the Plum Island Ecosystem LTER, Massachusetts, United States - Salt Marsh Sediment SW1602-10 ...
AAGCAGACAGAGTCATACCGATGAGACTTGGGGCTGATTTGGGACGTCGGCTCAATTTCTCGTAAGTGATCATACTGGCAAGTTTATCCAGAAAGTCAATCTGCACAACTGCACCACAAGTCTACTGTATAGGCAAATCGCCCAGATCCAGGTTGTTCACAAACTCTTGGAAGGCAGTCGCGTCCTCGCCTTCCGCCTCCGCGCTCATGTCCTGCTCAGGGGTGATGCTGTGCTCCATCACTGCTTCCTCGACAAAGATGGGGGCCTCGCAGCGCACGGCCAGGGCGATGGCGTCGGAGGGGCGCGAGTCGATGTCCATCTCTTGACCGTTCGTGTGTACGACGATGCGGGCGAAATAGGTGTCGTTACGCATATCGTTCACGACGATGCGAGAGACCTCGCCCCCCATCTGGGTGATGGTGTTTTGGAGCAGATCGTGGGTCAGTGGGCGGGGGTGCTTGTGGCCTCGCAAGCGGATGGCGATGGCATCTGCCTCGCAGGGGCCGATAAAGATCGGCAGATACCGCTCAGCGCCGACTTCTTTCAACATCACCACGCGGTATTCTGCGATTGGGTTCAACAGGATTCTATCGACTGTTACCTCGACCATACGCCGCCTCCTCGGGTCTTGCTGGCCTTATTATACCACATGGGAAGGGTATAGCAAAAAAGCCCAGCCACGCGTGGGCTGGGCTGTAGCGCTTTGGGCCGCATGGTGCAGCGGTCACTGGGCCACAGCGCTGACCAGCTTGGCCTGCTCTGCCAGGATGTCGGCCATCACGGCGCGCAAGAGTTCCAGTGCCTCCACGACGCGGCGGTCGCGCAGTTCGTACCGGATGGCGTTGCCCTCCCGCGTGGTGGTGACCAGTCCCCGCTCACGCAGCACCTTCAAGTGGTGCGAAACGGTGGGCTGTCTGATCTCCAGCGCCTCCGCCAGCTCGGTCACGTAGCGTGGGCTGTCGGCCAGGAGGTACAGGATCAGGATGCGGGTAGGGTCGGCCAGCCTTGGCTTATGCGAGGGCAGGGTCATCCCTGCTGCTTGAAGGCGGGCTTGGGGAAGATGATCTTGACCGGCTGGCGGTAGATGGAGTGACTCAACAGCAACTCCCCTTTGGAAAGCCGTGTCAGGTTGGCCCGGACGTCGGTGTCCAGGAAACGGTACGCCGGAGCGGATAGTTCAGCCGAGCCGCTGCGCCCGACGACAAGCGTGGCGGCGTTTCCAGTCACGCGCCCGTGGACGGCGCTCATAAACTGCTGCGCTGAAATGAGGATGACGCCCAACGACCGCCCGCGTTCGGCAATGTCCAGAACCTGTTCCAGAATGGAAGACCCCTGTTCACGCACGGGAGCGTATTTGTTCAACTCGTCCACAAAGATGATGACCTTCTTGGGCAACTCGTTTTCTTCGCTACCCTCTTCGGCGTAGAGCGCGTACACGGTGCGCAGGATGTCGCCAAAGACGAGCGTTTGCTCCTCGTCAGTGAGTTTGGCGATGTCCACCACGTAGGTATGCCCACCCTGGATTTTGGCAATCTCCTGGGAGAGGTTGACAGTGTTGCGCGACAATTGGTGCACGAAGAGACCCGACTGCCGCGTCCTGACGATGCGCCGCAGATGCCGCCTGAACTTGCCCACCGACGATGCGTGAATGTCACCCACACGCTGGGAGCGTCCATCCTTGACCAGCGGCTCACTGTTCAGCAGCGCATCCCAGTCGGTCACGTTGGCCCAGTCCTTTGTGCGCTGCTCCAGCCCTACGGTGATTTCGCCCACCATTGACTCGACCGTGCCAGAGGGATCGGCGACCTGGGAGAAGAGCAGGTCAAGTTTGTCGTAGGTGTTGTCAAGGGCATAGGCGTAAACCTGGCGGAAGTCTGGGACGATGAAACTGTTGGGCATCCCTGTGCTGAGCGTATCCTTGCCGTGGGGCAGCAAGTAGTGAGCGTTCTCAAATGGCTTGGGCTCCAGACCTAACTTGTCCCACAGGTCGTGCTGCTCCGGCAGCAGTCCCTCGACTGGCCGATCAATCATCAGTAGATCGCCGTGCTTGACGTTGAGGATAATCACGGCAATGTGCGAGGCGTCGCTGCTCTGGAGGATGGACTGGATCAGGAACATCGCATAGGAGGTCTTGGTCGCCAGGCCGGAGATACCAGAGATGTTGACGTGGGCCGCTTCCGGCCCCAGCACATAGGCCAGGTCAATGTAAGCCACCGCGCGCGTGCCGTTGCTCATCTCGATCAAGCCGGCCGGGACGCGGCGATCCTCGCGCATTTCGTCAATGCCCAGCGCCCGGTGGATGCCGGCTTCGTCGGCAAAGCGTACCGGACGCTCGTTGGGCACCGGCATATAGATGTCGGCGTCGTTGCTGAGTACGCTGGCCCGCGCCACCGTCGTACCCTGACGCAACGTGTTGGGTTCGCCGACCAACGCCCCAAAATCGTTGGAGATGAAGTTGGACAGATGGGATGGCGCATCGGTAGTGTGTTCCAGCCCCAGCACCAGCCCGTAGGTGTGGCTATCCTCGTATTGCTCGGCCTCAACGATATCGAAAGGGTTGACGATGATGCCAGGCGCCAACCAGAAAGAGAAATCCTCCGAGGTGTTCGGATCACGGTCGGTGGCCGACGCCCGGCCAATTGGGGGTTGCTCTACTGTTTTGACTGCGGCGGTCTGGCTGTCGTTCATTGGAATCACCTCCTCATGGTCATACCGGCTATCGTGGGCCAGTGGATGGCATTGCGGATGACTTCTTGCGATAGGAACCCGTTCTTGATGACCTGTTCGGCCAGGTAGATCGGGTACAGGTGCACGTGCCAGCGCGTGTCGCGCCCGTGGGGGGTAACGTGCCGTTCGGCGACTAACGCACGCGACAGGTGATCAACCAGATCGCTGGACACCGGCTCTCCCGATGGATTGGGCAGCGTCACTTTAATAACCCCCATCAAGGGATAGTCCACCATTCCCTGCTCGCGCAGGCGCACATACCAGAACGCCACCTGTCCACTCTGAGCACTGAAAGCGCACGTGCGGTGTCCTGCCTCCAGGGCGGCCAGCAGTTGCATAATGTTGAGCGATTGCACACGGGGGCCTCGCCCGATCTGAAAGCGCGGCGCTTTGCTGAACGACTTGGCGACGCCAACCGTCTGCTTCAGGCGAATCAGGGCTTTGTAGCGCACAGAGCCGTCTATGACTAACCAGTCTCCTTCATCCGCTTCGCTGGCGATACGCTGGGCCAGTTCGACCTCCATCTCGTGCATGCGCCAGCCGGCCTTGGTGACTGCCTGGCTGCGCAGGTCGCTTCCGGTGGGCAATTCTGGTTGGTCTTCGTCCTCGGCGGCTATGTTCTCCAGCCTGAAGCGTTCCCCAGCTTGAAATGCTCCCTCCAACGCCTGCCAGACCTGATCGGAGAACTGGTCTCTGGCCGCCAGTAAAAGATACCGATGATCCGATAGCCCTTTCCTGACCTGACCATCGTTCTGGCGAACCACAGCCGCAGCCCCAATTTGAGCCAGTTGGATGGGGGATGAACGCTCTCGTTCAACGGCTGTGCCCAAGAAGTACGAACGCTGCGAACCATCGAGGAAGTAACGAAAGACGTGCTGCTCAGTACGCGGCAACGACGGCGTGGGCACGTAGAGTTCTCGATTCGGTCGCTCAATCAGCGTATCCACCCGCGTGTCATCCTTGGTCAGAACTGTGTCTTCAACCTCTTCCTGGTCGGGGCGCAGCAAGTCCTCCACCGCCTGCCCTGTAGCAGGCAGGATGTCTACGTTTTGGGCCAGCACCTCAAGCGCAGGTTTGAGGCCAGAAAGGGGATTGGGCATCGCTTATGCTCCTGGAACGCGCCTTATCTACCTTGTCCAACACATAACAGCCGCGGAGGCCAACGTGACGAGCCAAACCAGCAAGTAGTATGCGACTCTGCTTTGCTTGGAGGTTCTTCTCCAAAATGCCCAGCCGAAGAAAACCGAGTCCAATATCAGCTTTGGCACAGGCAGCCACCACAGGTTCTTACCTATTGCCAGTCCTGCGAACAATACATGAGAGAACACACCGCAGACTTCAGCGATAAACTGGTTGATACTGTGCTGGTGTAGCAAGGGCTTCAGAAGTGTTGTGCGATCTAGTTCCTCTTCATCCACTCCAATAGTGTGCAAGGGGAAATCCCATATTTGCTGACTCAACCCCACGTCTCGCATGAACTCGTCAATAGCCCGCTCCCCCAAGTCCTTCAAGTTATCGATCCTCAGGAGGAACACGGTGATATACAGGTAGGCAAAGATGGGAGTGGTGAGTATCGCATAGATGGCAAGATTGTCCCAGGTTTCGATATCTATCACTTTAGCTACAATCGCAAGGGCTGTCGTCGCCAAGACGGCTATAGTCAGCTCGCTCAGATCCTTGGAGAGTGAATCGATCAAGGACGCCAATCTCTGCCTCAGGCTCACCATGTCAGCGATGAAAGAGCGCAGATTTCGACTTTGTTGCTCGAACCTATCGCTCAGCAGGTGTTTGTACTCAAACTCATAGAACTTGCCTATTCGATCAAGCTTCGAGAAGAAAGCCTCGAAGGAAAAGCCCGTCCCATAGATGATCGACCTCTGGACCAAATCGTGGTTGATGGTCGTGAATTTCGCCTGAAGGGCAACGCTGTAAAGATCCAACAGCTCACGAAGCGTCTCCTGGGTAAAGCACACTGCGTACTCGTCGCTATCGTGCCTGATGACAATCTTATCACTGGACAACGAGCACTCCAGACTTAGTGCAAACTCCCGTTCGATCTCGAATCTGAGGCGATCCTCGTCAATGGACACCTTCGATGAGATCGCAGCCAGCATTGAGTAAACAAAGAACGGCGCGGCCTCCACGAACCACTCAGCAACAGATTCTCCAGTATGAGCTTGAGCCAGCACTTGAGCACTTAGCCAGTATTCAGGCGGCAAATAGCCTAGAGTCTCTGGGTATTCCTGGATATGGCCTTGGCGTGAATGGATAAGAGACGGCAGGGATGGAGCAGTCAGCAATTGATTCAGAGCTGGCTCAATTCTCTCGCGCTGCATGCACATCCCCGCTGAGATAGACCTGAAATAGTCGGACCCGTCGTTATGAGCATTGTCGAAGCAGACGAAGAGACAGGGTTTGCCCCACTCGGCGATTGCTTTGTAGGTCTGCAATGGGCTGCGCTCTATCATTGAGTGCAAATGGTCAAGATCAGCCCAAAAGAGTACACGCAGCCTATCCAATTCGTCAGCGAAAAGTGGCAGATCCGCCGCAAGCCTATCCCTGAACTGGCTTTCGAGATAGCTCTTGTCCAGCGTGATTTCCACCCGAGTGTCAACATTGCAGTCAGGGCAGTTCCCTATATCCAGCAGCAAGGAGTATCGCTGCCAGGGATCGGACTCAAATTGCTCTTCCTGGTTCCTAAGGGCTTGCTTGTAAGCTCTGGTGTGCTGATCACATAGCAAATCGTCGTCTAGGGTTTCGTGTTTGAGCAAGACATCTGTTTCATCTCCTCTGATCACGTGGGGTATGTTGATCCTCTCATCGCTGGCTGACTCAACTTTGACGACGGCCCCCTCGTATCTGAGCACTCCGTTCTGTACGTCCTCCAGCAATCTATCCAGTACGGGTAGCGCTTCGTCGAGTCTCTCTATGCCGACTCCGAGAACTTGAAACTCGTCTGTGCAAGTGGTAGAGGGAGCTTCAGAGAGCAGCCGTTCTAGGCTCGCGATCAGTACCCCCATCGAGTCCATACCAGGTCTTTGCCCGTGCTCAAACATCCGATCACTCCACAGCAACCCTAGTCACCATGCGCTGCAAAGCGGATGGAACTAGGCCCCGCCTGTAACGCTCTGTACTCTCGCCCCCTCACTCTGAGGTAGTGATAACCTCCCTCCTCGCTGTGTTCTATCCGGTCTGGATAGTAGCTTAGAGGGCACTTGATCTCAAACTCATCAAGTTTGATGGTAATAACGAGCGATTCCAGGGAGAGAACGGTCGGAGGAATCTCATACTGCGAATAGTTGAATTGCCTACGCCATTCCCTGCTAACTCGTTCTGGATTCACCTTTACCCCAGCCTGCTCCAAGGCTTGAATGAGTTCATTGCTCCCAAAGGATGGACGGTCAATTGCTCTCAGAGCACGCAGGACGCTGGTCAGCTGATGAGTGGTCGGAGTGCAAGTCTCTCCAATAACTTTGATGAGCGATCTTGCCTCCGTCTCTGGTGCTTGCCTGAGAATGCATTCTAAACTCTGAGGATAATACTTGGTGTCGCCGGTGTCATGTATGAGTATCGCGTTCTCATTTCGTTGGCCTTCGCTCACTGCAGGGTATACCGCCCCTTTCTTCCATTTTCCGATCAGATTAGGGATAATCTGTGAGGCAAAGTCAAGGGATTCTGGTCGGATGCACTCTCCCGCAAACTCCGGAGTCAGTTCGGCCACAAGTGTGAACAGACGCATCTCATCCTTGAGTATGACCCGCGCCACCATGAACAGCCACGTTCGTGAATAAGGCGTCTTCAGGTACTTCTGAGCCAGAACATCCCCGTACTGTTGCAGTTCCCCCAGCGCCTGGCGGTTTGCGGGCAAGTCCAGGATGTGTTGGAGCACAGATTTCACGCTTGCGTTGCGGGGATGCTCGACTTCAATGACTTCATCACCAAATGTATACTCTAGTTTTCGCTTTCGGCGCAGTTCCTGCAACTGTTTCTTGAGCCTGTTCATTGCTCTTTCATCAGTAAGCTGCTGCCCCGTTCGCATGGTAGACCATCGAGGCGTAGTACCCTGATCACAATCAGCATAGTAAATATCAACGATTTCAAAGTCATCTCTCTGCTCGTTCATGCTGTACCTCCTCACGCTGCTGTGACAGCCGCATTATGGCGCCTTGGTGTAAGGCTCCAAGATACAGACAGCCAGTTTGCATTGTCTACCCCAGCTCTTCCAACGACCGCTGGATCTCCTCCAACTCCTGCTGGCTAAGCCCCCACAGGTCTTTGGCCAGTTGGTCAACCTCCGCCTCGATCTCCCGCACCCGCGCCGCGGCCCCGGCCGCCGCGGCCGCGTGCGCTTCCTGCGAGAGAGCAGCCAGACTGCGGTGAGTGGGATTAGATGGATCGTAGCGCGGTACGCGTATGTTCTCTAGTACGTGAGGCGTCCCAAAGCTCTTGCCACCCTTTTGGGAGTAAGATTGCAGGGCAAAGTTTACGGGTGAAGAGTTGACCACAGCACAGACAAAATGTGCTTCTGCCGCGTCATCCAATCCTACCAGTGTGACAATGTGTTGCGGAACTACGGTCTTCTCCTCGTGGCTCGATACAACAGCACAGACTAACTCGCTTGCAATGTTGGGCCACACCACCTTGTACGGCGCGAAGGTGTAGTCACCTACGTTGAACATCGAGTAAAATGGATCAGTTTCCTTGAAGTAACGCAGGTAGACAGAACGCTTACGCAAATCACCTTCAAAGCGTTTGAGATAGGCATACGTCTTGGGCAGGCGTGTTGCCATTTCATTTTCGGGAATGGCTTTCAGCTTCATCCCTGGTTCGTGAGTTACCAGAACGTGAGCAGAAGGAATGGCCCGCCAGCGTTGTATATCTCCTCTCAGCAGTAGTGGGTACACTAGATCAGATTCGATGGCCGCTTGCACACTTTCCACCCTACGTTTCGTCCCTTCTGTAACGTTACTGACCATTACCAGATCACCCGGCAGGTCCCTTACGACTTCCAGCCAATAGACACCGTTGGCCCCGCCACTGTTGATCCCCTCCCGGCCTCTGTACTCTGAGCCCCCCAACACTTTCCTGACCGCCTGCAATGCCCAACGACGACCAGTGATCCAAGGTGAGGTTATATCGGTCGCATCTACTGGTTCGGCATAGAACTCGCGATAAGTGGCGATCTTCTCATCCTGCAACTCCTCCAAGGTCACATCCTCTGGGATCACATTGCCCCCATCTGGCTTGTACCAGAGAGAGTATTGTACCGGATACTCGGTGGCCTTGCCGCGTTCTATGACCACAACAGCCGTCCGATTGCTGGCTCCCTCGAAGGGCTTGAGATTGGCCATATCGTCCACCAACACCACACCCAGCGGCGTGCCATCACCCAATCGAAAATGGCGAAAGCCCTGACTTGCTCCAGTCCCTTTGAAGACAGTTTGCGTTATCAGAAACCCTAACCGCCCGTTAGACCGCACGTACTTGTCCAATGCCACATAGGCCATCAAAACAGAAATGTCGTCTTTGGCTTTGCCCAAGATCGCATCAAACCCCTTATGGGGAAACAGATGATGGGCCGCCCACAGGGACACCGTCTCCTGGCGGTAGTCGGCAGGCAGGCTCTCCCAGTTCACCCACGGCGGGTTACCCACCACGGTGTCGAATCGTTCGAGGAATACCGGCGCGAAGGCGTTCTTGATGATGCGCGCCCACAGGCTGTCCAGCCCCTTCTGGTGCAGGTCGGCCAATCGCTCATACAGCGCGGCGAGCACGGCGTCGGCGGCATAGAACTCAGCCGTGCTCAGCCCCACCCGTTCGCGCGCTCGCGCCATAAACGTCTCGGTGGGGGCGTGCGCCTCCACGCACTCGTCCAGCGTCTCGGCCAGCGCGGCGATGCGCTCGCGCGTGGCGCAGGCGTGGGGAATCTCGAACACACCCACGGTGGTCTTGACCTGGTAGCGATCGTGCGTGAAAAGGTCGCCACCGCGGCTGGGGGTCATAATAGAATCGGCCAGGTAAACGGGGATCTCGATCTCGCGCCCGTAGCGCGCCGCCAGCAGGTCGCCCAACGCCAGCAGGTAGTTGGTGCGCGCCGCGATCACGGCCAGCGGGTTGAGGTCAATGCCCACGACGTTGCTCAGGATCAGCTCCAGCGCGTCGGCGTCGGCAATGCCGTTGCGCCGGCAATAGTCGCGGGTGGCGCGGATCGCCAGCACCAGGAAGGTGCCGCTGCCACAGGCGGGGTCGAGCACCCGCTTGCGGGGATCACCCTTGTAGTCGCCGCCGTCCACCATGTTCAAGACGCGCTGTGCCAGCCAGTCGGGGGTGTAGTATTCGCCCAGGTCGTGGCGCAGGTGGCGTGGCATCAGGTACTGGTAGAGGCGCTTGAGCAGGTCGCGGGTCAGCTCCGGCTCGTCTTCCAACGTGGCAGGGTCGTAGCGGCTCAGCGTCTTGAGCACCTCGCGCACTTGCAGTTCGAGTGGCTCGTTCCAGGCGTACAGGTACCAGGAGAAAAAGTCGCCCTCCAGGAGGTTGCGCAGGCCGTAAGCCTGGAAGGTCTGGCCGCGCTCCATCGCGCGCAGCGCGGCGCGCAGTTCGTCCGCAGGCAGGGCTTGCAGTCCATCGAAGGCCGTTTCCGCTTCGCCCAGGTAGCGCGAGACGGTGAGCCAGGCGATGAACTTGATCAGCAGGGCAAAGTAGGTGTGAACGGCGAAGAACAGGCAGGGCGGATCCACTTTCTCGGCCTGCAAGCCCATCCCTTTGGCGAAGCGCTTGAACTCCGGGTTGGCGCGCAGCCGGGCGGCGCTTTCGCCATAGCCGGTGACTTCGCCGAAGAAGGTCTGCCACTGTTCAAAGAGCGCGCGCACGAGTGGTGCCTGGCAGGTCTGGAGCGCCGCGTAGAGCGCGCGGGTGGCGCGCTGGGCGGCGATGGTCTGGGAGCCAAAGTCCTCGATCAGGTTGGCGGGCACCATTGCGGCGCCGGCCTGCAGGCGCACGAGCAGGGTCAGCAGCCGCGCCACAGACGCGGTATCTACAGGAACCGCCTTCTCCACGCGCCAGCGGTCGCCGAGGTGGCGGCAGTAGATCATCCAGCGCCCGTCGGTGACGATGCCGACCAGGCGGCCTTGCTTGATACGCTGGGTCCTTTCGATGTCCTCGATGTAGCCCTTGATCTGCCCGACGGCGGCCTGGTTGTTGCGGTTGCTGAGGGCTTGGCCGAGGTGGCCGGGGCGCTTGTACTCGATCACCAGGCGGTTGTAGACGGTGTCGGCGCGGCCGGTGGCCAGGGTGTATTCGTGGTGGGTGCGCAGCGGGACGCCCGCTTCTTCGGCCAGTTGCGCCAACGCCCGTTCCACCGGGCGGCGGAAGTCGGCTTCCGTGGGCGTGCCTTGCGCTGCGGTCTGGATGGCCCGCGCGATTCCCGGGGCGCGTTGTTGGACAAGTGTCTCAGCCGTGGGCATCGTTCTACCTTTCGTGCGCGTTCAGTATAACCCAATCCTCCCTGCAAGTCAAAACTGCGCCTCGCATCCCTCCTTGCCACTTGCACTTCCCCCCTCATCTGAGTACAATGGAAGCATCACTCCCGGCAGGAGGCGACGATGATGATGAGCGAGAGCAGCGAGCGCGGTAAGCTCTACCTGGGCCGCGAGTACGACCTGAAAAAGGGCGAGGTCACCGAAACGCCCGTGCTCTACAATGCCCGCCATCTCACGACCCACGGCGTCATCCTCGGCATGACCGGCTCCGGCAAGACCGGTGCGGGCATCGTCCTGCTGGAAGAGGCGCTGCTGCAAGGGATCCCCATTCTCGCCCTTGATCCCAAGGGTTACATCGCCAACTTGCTGCTGACCTTCCCCGACCTGCGGGCGGAGGATTTCGCGCCCTGGGTGGATGCGGAGGGGGCGCAGCGACGCGGGGTGAGCGTCGAGGAATATGCCGCCGACGAGGCCCGCAAGTGGCAGGAGGGATTGGCAGGGTGGGGTATCACCGGCGATCGTATCGCCCGGTTGCGCCAGGCGGCCGAGTTTACCATCTTCACCCCTGGCTCCAAGGCCGGGCAGCCAGTGGACGTGCTCCACTCCCTCGATGCACCTGACGGCTCGACTGAGCTCGCCGAAGTCCTCGACTGGGAGGAGCACGAGGAGGCGCTGCGGGAGCGCATCGGTGGGCTCGTCTCGGCGCTGCTGGGGCTGGTGGGCGTCGAGGCCGACCCGCTCCAAAGCCCCGAGCACGTTCTGCTGGCCCGCATCGTCGAGCACGTCTGGCGCGCGGGCGAAACGCTCGATCTGCCCAAGCTGATCCGCCTATTGCAGAAGCCACCCTTCCAGCAGGTGGGCGTCTTTGAGCTGGAGACCTTTTTCCCGGAGAAGGATCGCTTCGGGCTGGCGCGGACGCTCAACAACCTCATCGCCGCGCCCGGCTTCGAGATCTGGCAGGAAGGCGCGTCGTTGGATGTGGACGGGCTGCTCTACGCCGACCAGGGTCGGTTCGAGGATGGTCGTCCTCGCGCCAGCGTCTTTTATCTGGCCCACTTGGACGACGCGCAGCGGCTCTTCTTCATCACCCTGTTTCTGGAAGCGGTGCGCGACTGGCTGCGCACCCAGTCAGGAACCTCCAACCTGCGAGCGCTGATCTACTTCGACGAGGTCTTTGGCTACTTCCCGCCCTACCCGAAGAACCCGCCCACCAAGACGCCGCTGATGGCGTTGATCAAGCAGGGGCGTGCTGGGGGCTTGGGCGTCGTGCTCTCCACGCAGAACCCCGCCGATCTGGATTACAAGGGGCTGACCAACGCGGGCACGTGGATGGTGGGCGCGCTGCGGGCCGAGCGGGACAAGGCCCGCGTGCTGGAGGGGTTGGAGGGGGCGATCGCCGAGGCGGGCGCAAAGACCGACCGCCGCACACTCGACGAGGCGCTGGGTGCGCTCAAGCCGCGCGTCTTTTTGCTCCACGACATCCGCGAAGGCGCGCCGATCTTTTTCCACACCCGCTGGGCGATGTCCTACCTGGCGGGGCCGCTGACGCGGAAGCAGCTTCGGGAACTGGCCGAGCTTGCTCCTCAACCCTCGCTCCCTGCATCGGGCGAGGAAGCGCCCGTGGCAGCGCCGGTGCCGGTCACCGCGGCCGCCCCCGTCGCCGCGCGCCCGGAAAAGTCCGTGCCCTCTGGCCTGACCGAGACGCCGCCCGCGCTTCCCCCCGACGTGCCGCAGGTCTTTTTGCCCCCGACCACGACCTTCGAGTGGGCGCTGCGGACGTACGAGGAGCAGGCCGGGCGGTCGGTGTTGGCACAGGAGCGGAGACTGACCTACGCGCCGCATCTGCTGGCCCTGGGCGCGGTGCGCTTGCTGGACCAGAAGCGCGGGGTGAATCACCGCGAAGCCGTGGCGCGATTGGTGCAGCTTGTCGAGGGAGACGTGGGTGTGGATTGGGAGGAGGGGGAGGCGGCGGTGGGCAGCGACGATCTCTTGTCGAAACCGATGGGTGAGGGGCTTTACGCGCCCGTGCCCTCGGCCCTGGCCCGCGCGCGCGATCTGAAGCAGATGGGGAAAGAGTTCTCCGATTATCTCTATTACAACGTGTCTGTTCCCATCCTGTACAATCCGGCGCTCGACCTGTACGGCGAGGTGGGCGAGAGCCGCCGCGATTTCCGGATGCGCTGTGGGGAGGAGGCGCAGGAGCGGCGCGATGCCGAGTTGAAAAAGGCGCGTGAGGCTGTGGATAAAAAGGTCTCTACGCTGAAGGGACAAATGCGCCGCGAGCAGCGGGAGTTGAAGACAGATGAGGCAGATCTGGCGGCGCGAAAGCGGGACGAGGTGCTCGGGATAGGCGAGTCGGCGTTCAATCTGCTCGCCGGGAGGCGCGCCTCGTCGGCGCTCTCCAAGGCCAGCCGCAAGCGCACGATGACCCGGCGGGCCAAGGCCGACGTGGAGGAATCGATCGAGGCGCTTGAGGACTTGGAGCAGCAATTGCAGGCGTTGGAGGCCGACTGGGAGGAGCAGGCCGCCGAGATCAAAGACGCCTGGGCCGACAAGCTGGAGGAGATCGAAGAGTTCGAGGTCAAGCCTCGCCGCACCGACGTGGCGGTCGAGTTCTGCGGCCTGGCCTGGGTGCCGACCTGGCAGGTGACCCTGGAGGATGGTCGCCTGCTTGAACTTCCGGCTCGCGAGTAGAGCAGCTTTCCGTTGGCTGTCACAGCCGCGTATGAGAAGAGCGCCCCACTGCACCAGTGGGGCGCTCCTGTGCTCGCTAAAAGAAAACGGCCCCACGCCGGGGGCCGTTTTCACAGGATGGCACCTCTACTTAGAATCCGGTGCATCCTCCGGCGAATCCTGTGGTTCTTCGGCCAAGCCCTCCAAGGCCCGCAGTTCGCGGTAGGTCAGCGTCCACACCGTGGAGAGGAATGTCATTTCCAGCCCACGCAGGAACACGCTCGGCACGATCAGCAGCACGAGGAACACCAGGAGGAAGAGCACACCTCCCACCACCCAGGCTGGCCACCCGATGATCAGACTGCCCAACCCGCCGATCAGGAGCAGTGGGGCAGCCGCTACCACGAGGGCTGCGAGTATCAGCGCGAATACGACCATTACCATCACGAACAGCCAGGCGATTTCCAGTCCGAGCACGATCGCCCACATGACGACGATGTCCCATGCAAAGTGCCGCTTCACAAAGCCCAGGGCGTGCCGGATCGAATCGATCACGCCCAGGTTCTCCAGCACACACGCTCGCTGGAAGAAGGGCTTGAGGAACTGGACCGCTATGCCGACGAGGATGCCCAGGAGAATGATCAGGAAGAACAGCCCGGCGGCGGCGACGGCGATGATGACGCCGAGGACAATCACTTCGCTCACGAACATGTAAACCGATACCCCAGCTAGCGCCGCCACCAGGATGAACAGGGGGACGAATACGACCAGGCCGGCAGCAAGGAACAGCGCATCGATCAGGAAGAGCCGGAACGAGGCGCGCGACCAACCCATCCGGAATCCCTCCCGGACGCCGCGCTTCTCGCTCGTTTCCTCGTAGTCGTCCACCATGCGGATCAGGGACGTCTCTGCCACGTAGCGTGCCACGGTCGCCACGACGATCCAGATAATGATCACGCAACAGCACAGACCCGTCAGTGTGACGCCGATGGCGATCCACGTAGTGACCTCCCTCAGTACCTGCGGTACAGTTACCTCTCTGCCATCGGGCAACTCGAGACTCTCAGGTATCTCTCCTGGATGGTCGACGGTGTATTTTGCCTGAGAGTTGTCACCTGGGTTCGGGTTATAGCTGGGTCTTCCGCCAACGGTCAGCGCCAGGATGATGCCAAAGATCCACAGCGCCCTATAGTTCCAGGTGATCTGGAACGCTCGTTTCAAAACCTTGATGTGATCCATTTCATTTACCTCCTTGGTATTTCGATAGGTTATCTAGCTTGTCTGTGATTGAAGCTCTTGATGTCGGCGGCGTGCCCACAGGCTGGCCAGCCAGCTCCAGTAGAGCATGCCAATCACGACGAGTGCTGTGAGATATAGCACGATGGCCCAACCCAACGTGCCCAGCAGGTGCAGGATCGTTCGGGCGGTGTTGCCCAGTTCTGCCCCCATCAGGCCAAGGACAGAGCCCAGACCAGCCGAGAGCCATGTCTCGCCTTGTGGGATCTCCAGTCCCAGCACGTCGATTCCGGCGCCTACCTGTAGCGCGATCAGCGCGATTCCTGCCACGATGAAGACAGTCTGGACGAAAGCCCACGCCCCGACCAAGCCCGCAGGTGTCAGTCGCCAGCCTGTCTCCAACACCTTCTGCCACGCTGGTTTCTCCTGGCGGCGCGGTATCCGCAGCCCTACCTGTGCCACGAAACGGTCTGGCGATGTGGAGGTCACGGCGACAGGACTTTCCTGCAACAGCGCCGATAGTTTCCGCAGTTGCTCCAGTTCCGTGCGGCACGCCGCGCAGTGTTCCAGGTGATCCTCCACCTGTCGCAGCCGGCGGCCCTGCAGCTCGCCATCGTGGTATGGGCCCAGCCAGGGTGTCACGTGTTCGTTCATAGCGCCTCCAGATAAGGAGCCAGTGTTTCGCGCAGCCGATTGCGCGCATAGTTCAGCCGGGACATCACTGTGCCGATGGGGATACTCAGCGTTTCCGAGATCTCCTTGTAGGAAAGCCCTTCGTATTCCCGCAATACCAGAACCGCCCGGCTGGCCTGCGGCAGCGCCAGCACAGCCTGTCTCACGCGCTCGCCTCGTTCAGTTTTCTCCAACGCGGCCTCTGGCCCCTCGCCCGGCGTGGCCAGCGGCAATTCGTCTATGTCCACTGTTTCCCGCTCGCGGCGCAACACGTCCAGCGCTGCGTTGGTGGCGATGCGGTACAGCCAGTTGCGGAAGGGCGACTTGGGCCTGTATCCGGGCAGATGTTTCCAGGCGCGGATGAAGGCCTCCTGTGCCGCGTCCTCCGCCAGATTTGCATCTCCACACATGCGATACACCACGTTGACCATTCCCTCTCGGTGGCATCGTACCAGCTCGCCGAAGGCGTGCCGGTTTCCCTGCTGAGCTTGGGCGATCATGTCGCGTTCGGCTTCTGTGGACAGTGCTGACCGTCCGTTCACTTCGATGCCAGTCCTTTCTGTCTCTTAAACGGAGTTGCCCGTGGTTTTATTCGGGCGGACGACGGGGCGATTGTGCAATCCGTGTTGGGTGTAGTATACTGTGATTCGTCCAAAAACGTGAAGAGGAGATGGCATGTCGCGCAAGAGCAAACGATCGAAGAGGAAACACGTCCCCCCATCGGTCGGGGCACGGATGCAGCGCAGGCAGTCTGTGGCTGCATCGAGCCGCTCCCGGTGGTGGATTGGCGGTGGGGTGGCTGTTGTGGCGGTGGCTGCTGCGGTGACGCTGTGGCTCACTGTGGGGCCGGGGAAGCCTCCTGTGGGAGGGATGCCTGCCGATCCGGCCATGCGCAACAACATGTACGGCGCGCCGCCGCAGATGCTGATCGATCCCAGCAAGACCTACGTCGCCACCTTCTCGACGGCCAAGGGAGATATCGTCGTCCGGCTCGATGCCGGCGCCGCTCCACAGACGGTCAACAACTTTGTGTTTTTGTCGCGCGAGGGGTTCTACGATGGGTTGACGTTCCATCGCGTGGAGCCCGGCTTTGTCATTCAGGGCGGCGACCCGCTGGGTAGCGGCAGTGGAGGGCCTGGCTACACCGTCCTGGCCGAGATCGAGCTACCCCACGTCGAGGGTGCCATCGCTATGGCCCGGCGGGGGGATCAGGTCAATCCGTCGCGCGCCTCCAGCGGCAGCCAGTTCTATATCGCCCTGAACGCGCTGCCACAACTGGATGGGGCCTATACGGTCTTTGGTGAGGTGGCCGAAGGGATGGACGTGGTCAAGTCTATCGAAATCGGCGATGTGATGGAGAGCATCACGATAATCGAGGAGTAAGGGTTAAAGGAGCCTGCAATGCTTGAGAATCCGCTCGATCGAAGTATGATGTACAGCACGCCGCCGCGGATGCTGATCGATCCCGGCAAGGCTTACGTCGCCACCATCTCTACGGGCAAAGGCGACATCGTCGTCCGGCTCGATGCCGGCGCCGCGCCGCAGACGGTCAACAACTTTGTGTTTTTGTCGCGCGAGGGGTTCTATGATGGGTTGACGTTCCATCGCGTCGAGCCAGGCTTTGTCATTCAGGGCGGCGACCCGCTGGGTAGCGGCAGTGGAGGGCCTGGCTACACCGTCCCGGCCGAGATCGAGTTGCCCCACGTCGAGGGCGCCATCGCTATGGCCCGGCGGGGGGATCAGGTCAATCCGTCGCGCGCCTCCAGCGGCAGCCAGTTCTACATCACCCTGGCCCTGACCCCTTTCCTGGACGGTGGGTATACAGCGTTTGGTCGGGTCGTCGAGGGGATGGACGTCGTCAAGTCCATCGCCGTTGGCGATTTCATCGAGGCGATCTCCATAGCGGAGGAATAGGGGAGGGGGGCGATGGAGGAAGCCGGTCAAACCACGACTCTGCTACCGGCGCTGATCGGCGTTGGGCTGCTGCTGGTGGCGATGCTGGTGGTGTTGTACTTTTTCAGGGGCCTGATCAGGACGACCAAGGCCTGTCTCGTCCTGGCTTTCCTGGGCGTCCTTGCTCTGGTGGCCGTCGCTGCCGTCATCATCCTTTCGGCAGCGAGCTGAATCGTTCATCCCAGCATCGCCAGCGCGCCGAACCTGCCGGTGCGTCCATTCCCCGCCCGGTGGGAGAACCATTCCTCCGTGTGGCAGGCCGTGCAGACGTCCGCCATCTCTATCTGCGTGACGCCTGCGGCCGCTAGTTGCGCTCGCACCAGTCCGGGCAGGTCCAGGTATAGAGCGTCGTCTCTCCGCTGTATTGGTTCCAGTCCCTCGGGGCTGATCTCGGTGATGGCTTCCAGCATGTCCGATCCCACCTCGTAGCAGCATGGGCCGATGGCGGGGCCGATGCCCGCCCACAGATCCTCGGGCCAAGTCCCTGCGTGCCGGGCGAATGCCTCCACTGCTGCCTGGGCGATGTTGCCCGCGGCACCGCGCCACCCGGAATGGATCAGCCCCATCGCGCGGTGGTTGGGGTCAAAGAGCAGAATGGGCACGCAGTCGGCAAAGCGCAGGAGCAGGGCGACGCCTGGGGTCGTGGTGAGCAGACCGTCGGCGGCGGGTTGCACTGTGCCGGCGTGGACCTGGCTCACCCATCGCACGTGGGTGGAGTGAACCTGGTAAGGGCTGACGATCTGCGCGCGGGCTATTCCCAGCGCGGCAAGAGCCCGCCGATGGTTTTCCTCCACCGCCGCCAGCTCGTCTCCCACCGTGTGCCCCAGATTGAGGGTGTCGAAGGGTGGTTCGCTCACGCCACCCAGCCGGGTGAGCATCGCGTGGATCACGCCAGTTCCTGCCAACCCCTCGAATTCGTACCACACGACGCCGTTGTTTTCCCTGCGTACCATCGGTTCGATTATCCACGATCCGGCCTCTTGCGCAAGTGAGTGCAGCGATGAGGAACACGAATTCTTCGCGCTGTCTGGCCTGATTTCGAGAGCTGAGATAGGCTCTAGGCAACCACTGCTATGGCGCCTGACGGAGGTTGTCGATGTCCGACTCCCCGTGTTGGCCTGCCTCTGTACTGGTTCACCGGTGCGACAGCGGGACGGGCCGAGCTTGCCCGCACTTCCTCCACCCCCCGGCGCAGGGCCTTCATGAGTGGCACGGCTCGCGCAGCTTGCGCGAGTTGGACGAGTGCGCGGCGTTGATCTTGCATTGGAATGACTAGGCTATAGGAGATACACAAGCCCCGGCAAACACCGGGGCTTTTTTCTTTCCGATACGGCAGATGGGGTGGAAATCTGCTTTATCTGGTCGTGTACACTAACGGCGGCGTAACCGGCTCGCCGATTTTGCAATCCGGCATAATCTGATTGTAGCCAGTCTTCGCATTTTTCGCGCCGCTTACCAGATCCGAAGGCGAGTCCGGTTCACGCGGGGTCAGGCGGCGTCGATTGCCCATCTTCTTCTGGGAGCTCAGCCAGACCACGCCAGCGCCGGAGCATGTTGACTGTACTGGTCCTGTGAACCGCTAATGAAATCTCGAGTTGTAACGCAGTCAAGGAGTACTTGGCCTGGATGCGCTTGTCAATTGCTGTCGCTACATCGTGAAGTGCTTCTGAGAAATCCTGAAGATCCTCTCGATAAGTATCGCGTGCGGCTGTGAGTATGGAGAACCCCCCAATTACCAGAATGAGAATTCCGGAAAAGACTTCAGCAGTGGCTAAGAATGTTGCTATTGAGCTTAAGGGCTGGATAGTGGTGGTGTTCGCGGTTGCAACCTGACCGAGACTATAAGCGAGGAATAGAAGAAAAATTGATCCATTGGCACCATCGAATGAACCGGGATTGATCTTATAGAGTGCCCAATTCTCGGTAATGTTTCTCAACAGTTGAGATAAATGGCGAAAGGGCCATCTGGACGCCCCGCGGGGCATTCGAAACACAGTTCAAACTGGCTCAAGATGCTCTTGTCCCCCACGCCGCAAGAAACGCGAGT
>Ga0315545_1002033_pt1 | contig 18769 bp, 17 predicted proteins | sample SalMarSW160210MG_FD_203096 | JGI IMG/M metagenome (GOLD analysis project Ga0315545, IMG submission 203096) | Salt marsh sediment microbial communities from the Plum Island Ecosystem LTER, Massachusetts, United States - Salt Marsh Sediment SW1602-10 ...
AAATAAGCCAGGAAGTAGCAGCGCTTCTGAATAGATTTGTTGCTGGTACAGGATTTATGGTTGAGCCTGCCATATTACCCGAAAAGCTTCTGGCAGTTCGCAGCGGTTTAAGCAAGTATGGCAAGAATAATATTTCCTATATCGAAGGTCTTGGAAGTTTTTATCAATTGGAATCTTTTTTCTCAAATGTTCCCTGCAGTGATAAGAACTGGTACGAGGAAAGGGAATTAGAGAATTGTTCCGACTGCAAAATCTGTTTAAAAAATTGTCCTACCGGAGCAATTACCGCCTCCCGTTTCCTTCTTAGCGCAGAAAAATGTCTGACCTTTTTTAACGAGGGAGATGAGGAATTTCCAGTATGGATCAAACCCGAATCTCATAATTGCTTGATCGGATGTATAAGATGTCAGATAGTGTGTCCTTATAACAGATCAGTTACTTCCTGGATTGAAGATATCGGAGAATTTTCATCGGAAGAAACCGAGAAACTACTCAGCGGGTTACCACCCGATAGTCTGCCTCCATCGATTATAGAAAAAATGAATCTTATTGATTTTAATAGACACCTTCATAGGATACCGAGAAACCTGAGAGCATTGATCGGAAGATTATAACTATGAAGATATTGAATTTGAATCCGTAGAATCAAAAATTGAAAAATGGTTACCACTAGTCTATTATTAGAAATTATATCTACAATCAATTTATTTTGATTTATTATTATTCAATTCTATGAATCATTAGGGAGGAGATTCAATGAATGAAATAAAACTGAAACCGGAAAAGGAGCTAAAAACACTCTGGTTCATAACCTGGGTGGTTACTCTTTTGCTGGGAATAATATTTTTGGCTATTCTTGCAATTAAAGTCAGTCCATGGATTGTCGGAGTTTCGATTGCCTGCTGGATCATAATCCTGATTCCTGTAACTATATGGATACCTGCCGCCTTCAGAGTCCTTGAATATTCTATAGATGATCAAGGGGTAAAAATGAAGGGAGGAGTAGTATGGAAAAAACAGGTCACCGTCCCGTATTCCAAGATAACGAATGTCGATATAACCCAGGGTCCCTTACAGAGATACTATAGTATAGGCACAATTCATGTACAGACCGCGGGTGCCGGTGGGAAACAGGGAGAAAAAGCCGAACTTAAAGTAACCGGGATAAGAAAACTTGAAGAAGTAAGAGATATCATTATAAATAAGGTCAAGGATTCTACTTATCTTGCAGAGGGTGCAGTAAAATCGAAGGATGAGACGAGACCCCGCCGGCAGGAAAGGTTGCAGTTTTTGATGATATGCTGCGTGAACTAAAGGAAATAAAAAGATTACTGGGAAAAAGTTAATAATAGATATTTATAAATAAATTATTATCCAGATATAAAGAAAATTATTATCGGGAAAATTATATCCGGAAGATTAAAGCAGGAGTTCAATTATTAAACTAGGATTAATAGGTCTCCCCAATGTCGGTAAAAGTACACTATTTAATGCAATAACTGCCGCTTGCGCCGAAGCTTCGAATTATCCCTTCTGCACAGTAGAGCCCAATATTTCAATGATACCGGTCCCTGACAGCAGGCTTGAGGAGCTTGCAAAAATGGTCAAGCCGGAGAAAGTCATCCCCACTACTATTGAGTTCGTGGATATTGCAGGACTTGTAAAAGGCGCAAGTCACGGCGAGGGTTTGGGAAATAAATTCCTGTCCCATATTCGCGAGGTGGATGCCATAGTACATGTTGTAAGGTGCTTCAGAGATGAGAATGTGTCACATACTTATCCTGATATAGATCCAGTAAGAGATGTCGAGATAGTAAATCTTGAGTTGATCCTCGCAGATATCGAAAGCATCGAAAAAAGGCTTGAAAAGACGCAAAGGATGGTAAAAAGCGGTGATAAAAAATACATAATAGAAAATGAATTGCTGGCAAGGGTAAAAGAGGAACTGGAAAAGGGAGTTCCCCTTAGAAATATGGAATTGAGTGAAGTAGAAAAGATAATCACAGACGAGCTTTTTTTGCTCTCCGGAAAGCCGGTCATATATGCGGCGAATGTAGATGAAGCAGAGCTGGGAAAGAAAATGGAAGATGTTGCCGTCGTAAAAGAACTTCTGCAGTATGTCTCAAAAGAAAAATTGGAGGTAATAATGGTAAGTGCCAGAATCGAGGAAGAAATAATACGGCTTGATCCCGGCGAAAGAGAATTATTCATGAAAGAACTTGGTATTCCTCTATCCGGTATGGATAGATTGATAAAAGTCTGCTACAGGCTGCTTGGACTTATAAGTTTTTTGACTATAAAACTTCCGGAGGTAAGGGCATGGACCGTAAGAGAAGGTACAAGGGCACCTGATGCGGCAGGAAAAATTCATACCGATTTTCAAAAAGGTTTTATCTGCGCGGAGGTTATTGATTACGATACTCTTATGAGTACTGGTTCATACACGACCGCAAAAGAAAAAGGTCTCGTCCGACGGGAAGGAAAAGATTATATAATGAAAGACGGAGATGTTGCCCTGTTTAAATTCAGTGTATAAATTGAGTTTTCCTATATTCATTTGTATAATGTGATTTAATCTTGTAAGCAAATAAAAATCTATATTTTTATTAATCGGAAAGGACACCTTGGAGAAAAGAGGCAAAAGAGAAACAATCATAACTTTAATAATAATGGTTATAATTGCTGTTGTAATTGTAAGCTGGCTTTCCGGTTTATGGAGCTGCGAGACCGGCAGAAAAGAACTGACTGATGAAGAAAGACTTACTATTTCAGATTATGTGAACTCTGTTTCGGTCCTGGTCCAGCAATCCAATAGAGTCTCTATTAAGTTTTTTAATACGATGGACAGAGCCAGAGAATTATCCCGTGAAGATCTGGACAGTGAACTTTTTGATATAATAGAAGAAAGCAGAGTAATTCTGGAAAACAGTAAAGGGTTGAATCCCCCTGAATTTTTTGAAGTGGTGCAGGGGTATCTGGAACTGGTTTTTGAAACCAGAAATAAAGCCTATGAAGATTTCAGGCCTGCTTTATTCAACGCAATAGATGATCTGGATGTAGATATATCCACTGCTCAAATAACAAATACTTTTTTGTACATGTTTATGAGCGATGAAATATATACATATTTTCAGGATAGGCTAAAAGAGTCGGGAGAGAAGATGGGGATAAACAACCTTACCATAATCGATTCGGTGATTCTTAAAGATAAGAATCTAACTAATGCCGAGAATGTTATGGGATTTATTTCAGAAATCATAGCCGGTCCCGAACGTCAGGAGAGGAGAGGCGTGGCTGTTATCGAAGACAGTATAGAATTTAATCCTCAGAAAATAAATCAGCAGGGCGACTACATGATTTTAGCCAGTGGTTCCACAATTACTATAGCAATAACAATTCAGAATCAGGGGAATGTCATAGAAAATGATGTAAGAGTGATCATGGAATACAGGACTGAGGATAATGTTACTGAAGAAAAAGAGTCCATTATCGAATCAATAAATTCTTATGAGAAAAAAGTGGTAGTCATAGAAGGATTTGTTGCTCATCCCGGAAGAAGATGTGAAGTGGAAATAACAGCAGTGCCAGTACCTGGTGAAGCAGTACCTACAAACAATACTGCTACCTACAGGTTTATGATGGAAAATTAGTCAAGGATGCCTGATGTTTTTTTCTAATAATTTTATAATAAATTTAGATAAAGGTTTTCCATATTGCATTTATCGGCTATAATGTTATACCTAATTTAAATTTTGAGATTAGAATTGTTTTTTTATGGAGGATAAAAAGCTAAAATCTTTTACTTTACTTATTTTATCGGATGCCAGGTCAAAAATAAGGAAAGTAAGGATTACGCATAACCTGCTAAGATTATTATTTGTTGTATTTATAATAATAATAGCTTCTGCTGTAATATTGGTTTCAGATCTGTTTCTTACCCGCCAGAGATTGGATGAAAAAATAGCCGAGTTGGAAAGAGTTGAATATAAAGCAAATTACAAGGAAGTGGAACTGGCCAACCTTGAAACAAAAACCAAAAAAATAGAAACAAAAACAAAAATCCTGGAAAGTTATTTAAAAGAAGTAGAAAACCTTGACCGCATGGTTAGAGATATTACCGGAAAAGGAGGATACGCTGAAGAAGTAGTGGTTTATACGGCAGATTTGAGTTCCGATATCGAACTCGATACCGACCCTAATGAAATTTATTACTATATCAGCGACCAGGTAGATGAACTGGATGATATAGATGCCTTACTGGATGATCTTCTTACCAAAGCGCCTGAAATGTCGGAGATATTATCGCGCGACAAGCAAAATATGGAGGACCATATATACTTGATGGACCACACACCTAATTTCTGGCCCACTTATGGAGATATTACATCCCTCTTTGGAGAAAGAAGATGGGGCCATATACATAAAGGATTGGATATTGCCAATAATATCGGCACCAATATCTATGCGTCTGCCAGCGGTGTGGTGATTTATACCGGATGGCATGGAAGCTACGGCAAAAAAATCATAATATATCACGGATTCGGATATACCACAGTATACGCACATCTTAATACGATAAATGTCAATGTTGGGGATGAAGTGAATAAAGGTGATATTATAGGGTCAATGGGAAATACCGGAAACAGCACCGGACCGCATCTCCATTTCGAAATTTTAGTTGATGAAATTCCCAGAAATCCATTGGACTTTCTCCAATAAAAAATAATCCTTATTTACAAAGCCGGTTTTGTTCTATATTATTTTCAATCAATGAAATAAATTTAAATATTTTTTATTCAAACAGGTGTCAGGTATAAAAATATAATATGAGTACAAAAAAGAAAATAGCATATCTGGGTCCGCCGGGGACATTTTGTGAGGAAGCCCTGGATAAATTCATCAAAGATATAAACCAGATAGAGAAAGTACCGTGTCCCACGGTAGTGGAAGTCATAAAAAGTGTCGACAGGGGAGAAGTTTATGCAGGACTGGTTCCTCTGGAGAATTCGATCGAAGGTCTGGTAAATATAACCCAGGATATTCTTACTTTCGAAAGCGAAGTAAAAATAATAGGAGAAATAATCATCCCGGTAAAACACAGCCTTATCGGTAAGAAAAAAATCAGATTTGATAAAATAAAAAAAGTAATCTCGCATCCTCATGCAACTGCACAGTGCAGGAATTTTTTAACCACTAATTTGAAAGGTGCCGAAATAATAGCGGCCAACAGCACTGCCGAAGCGGTTAAAATCTTAAAAAAGGAAGATGATGATATAGCGGCAATAGGAACGAAAATTGCAGCAAAAATTTATAATCTGGAGATAATAGAAAGTGATATCGAAGATAATAATGACAACAAGACAAGATTTGTCTTCCTCGGAAACAGTTTACAGCAAAAAACAGGTAAGGATAAAACTTCAATAGTATGTTTTCTCAAGGAAGATAAACCCGGGAGTTTATATAATATACTCAAGGAGTTTGCCCGGAGAGATATCAATTTAACCTGTCTGGAATCCAGACCCGCAAAAAAAGATCTCGGAGATTATGTATTTATAATGGATCTTGATGGCCATTTACATGATAAAAATATTTTTGAAGCAATCGAAGCTCTCAGAAAAAGTGTTTACCTTGTAAAGATTTTAGGTTCATATCCAAAGTGGATCGAAAGTAATATGAAATAATAAATGTGGTGAAGACCGATGATCGATTTAGAACTTTTTAGAAAAAATCCTCAAATTTTTAAATCTGAAATTGAGAAAAGGGGATTAAAAATAGATATTGCTTCCGGAATTGAACTGGATCGGAAGAAAAGAGAACTTACTCTAAAAATCGACCGGTTAAGATCAGAGAAAAATCTGGCTTCAAAAACGATACCCGGGCTTAAAGGTGAGAAAAAGAATAAAGAAATCAACCGGATGAAAAAAATAAATGAGGATCTAAAGAAGATGAAAACCGAACTGGAAGATATCGAAGATAAATTTTTGATCCATTTTTCGGCATACCCGAACCTTTCTCATGTCAGCACTCCCATAGGGAAAGATGAGGGTGGGAATATAGTCGAGTCTTATTACGGCAAGAAACCGGAATTTGATTTTGAACCTGAAAACCATATTGATCTTGGAGTTAAACTGGATATAATTGATGAAAAAAGAGCAGCAAAAATTTCCGGTTCAAGATTTGTTTTTTTGAAGAATGAGGCAGTTCTTCTGGAATTTGCATTGATCCAGTATGTTTTGAATATATTAACAGATAAGGGTTTTACACCATTGATGCCACCGCTTCTGGTGAAAGAAACAGCAATGTACGGTACAGGATTTTTCCCGGTAGAAAAGACACAGTATTACAAAACTGAGCTTGACGATTTATTTTTAATCGGAACTTCCGAGGTCCCTCTTTGCGGTTATCATAGCAATGAATTCCTGGAATCGAGTGCTCTTCCTTTAAAATATACCGCTTTTTCTACCTGTTTCAGAAGGGAAGCAGGATCCTACGGTAAAGATCTTGGGGGACTGTTCAGGGTCCACCAGTTTGACAAAATAGAAATGTTTATTTTCGCTCACCCTGAGAAATCCTGGGAAGAATATGAGGGATTAAGAGATATACTCGAAGAAATTATGCGGGGACTGGGATTGCACTACAGGATTGTAAATATGTGCACCGGTGACATAGGAACTCCGAATGCCAAAAAATATGATCTGGAAGCCTGGCTTCCGGGTCAGGGGAATTACAGGGAACTGGCTTCCTGCAGCCACGACACTGATTTCCAGGCAAGGAGGTTGAATATAAAATACAGGGATGGCAAAAAGAAAGACCTGGTTCATACTATGAACAGCACCGCCTGTGCGGTAGGGAGAACGTTAATAGCAATTTTTGAAAATTATCAGGACGGTAACGGTAATATAAGAATTCCTGAAGCACTGCTTCCGTACATGAGGGGGATAAAAATAATTTCCAGGGGAAAAAAAGAATAAGTAATTTAAGAACTGCCCTTGATCTCAAACAAGTATCAGACGTCATTTATAATTAAAGATTTTATGCTATAATTTGTCTTTGCCTGGAGAGGTGGCAGAGTCTGGTTGAATGCGGCGGTCTTGAAAACCGTTGAAGGTTTATACCTTCCGGGGGTTCAAATCCCTCCCTCTCCGCCATAAAGTCACTTAAGTTTGTATAGATAAGTAAAGTTACTCTGTGTAAAATATGCCACTGGTGCATATTTTACCGAAGCGTATTCTTTTTCAATATTTCCAGAAAAATTTTGACTATATTAGGATCAAACTGGGTCCCACCACATTTTTTTATCTCTTTTATTACATCTTTTACCGTCATCTTTTTCCTGTACGGTCTATCCGTTATCATAGCTTCATAGGAGTTGACAACAAATGATATTCTGGAAAGTATCGGAATATCCTCACCTTTTACACCTCTTGGATATCCCTCACCGTTATACCATTCGTAATGTGAGAGTATGGCTTCTGAAATAGGTTTCAGCACCGTTGATGATTCTGCGATGCGGTATCCTATTTCCGGAAGTTTTTTTATTATCTTCCATTCTTCTTTAGTAAGTCTTCCTGGTTTTGACATTATTTCGTCTGCAAGCGCTAATTTTCCTATGTTATGCAGATCCATGACGAGTTTCAGTTCCTCAAGCTTTGTATCCGGAAGATCAAGCTTTTTTCCTATTACAAGAGCATACTGCTGCATTTTATCGCCGTGTTTTTCACCATTATGTTCTGCTTTTTTAAGATTCTCCTTAAGCGAGGATATGACCAGTTCATTTGTAAACCTGCTCTCGGATAATTTATTTTTATACATTCTATCTTCTGCTTCTTTTAGAACTGTATCCATATCTTCCTGCGGCGATTTCTTTGACGAGATCCCCATTGCAATACTTAAAGGTATGTCGGCTGTAGCTCTTTCCCGACACAATTCTTTTATTCTCTTTACAATGCCCCTGGCATCTTTTTCGCGAGTGCGGGGAAGTATTGCTATGAATTCATCTCCTCCCCATCTGGAAACAATATCCTCTTTTCTGAAGGTGTCTTTGAGTATATCCGCTATCATCTTTAGAAACTGGTCTCCTTTTTCATGACCATATGCATCGTTTATCACCTTAAGGCCATTTATATCTCCCATCACTATTGTTACGGGAAGCTGCCTTTCAGTGTCAAGTCTTTTTAACTCTTCATCGAAATAAGCCCTGTTGTAGAGCCCTGTAAGTGTATCATGAAAAGAGAGGTATTTTATTTTTTCTTCTGCCTTTTTCTTTTCTGTTATATCTCTTGTTATACCGAATATTCCTATTATATTTTTATCTTTGTCATACCGGGGTAGTTTTGATGTAGAAGCCCACCTATCTGGTTTATCTTCAAAAGTTTCTTTTTCTTCCAGATCTATTATAGGCTTGCCTGTTTTTATTACTTTTTGTTCGTCTTCATAGGCCTGTTTTGCATGTTCTTTGCTAAAAAAATCAAAATCTGTCTTTCCGATTGCCTCTTCCGGATTTTCTATCTCATGTTTTTTGGCACATGCTCTGTTGATTCGGATAAATCTGCTGTTTAAATCTTTGTAAAATATACTTTCAGGTATATTATTCATTAAAGAGTCGAAAAGGTTTTTTTCCCTGCTCAAAAGGTCATCTTCCAATTGTTTTCTTTTTGTTATATCTCTGGATATGCCCATAGTTCCCATGACTTTCCAATCTTTATCGTACCAGGGTATTTTACTGCAGGATACCCAGAATTCTTTACCTGAGCGTATTAACTTCTCAGACTTATCAATGATTGGTTTATTACTTTTAATAACCCGGTTATCATCTTTAAAATATTCTTTTGCATTTTCTTGTGGAGAAAAATCAAAATCTGTCTTTCCAATAAAATCTTCCGGCTTTTTCCCGTAAAAATCAGCCATGGTACTATTTACCATAACAAATCTGTTTTTCTTATCTTTGATGTAAATATAATCAGGAATATTATCTATGAGCTTTTGAAACAAATTATATTGATCGAAATGCTTGTTAGGTATATTTTCATGATCACTTTTGACGTGATCATCTTTACCTGAATCCTTACTTTTTCTCTCTTTTATCATTATTACCCCTTCATAATAATATATGCTGGTTTTAGAAATTCTAAAAAGATTATATTTTATTCATTGGTACTTTTATTACAATTGAATTATAAAAGTATTATAAATCAACTTCGGTACTTTTCATACATACTTTTTGAGATCATGTAAAATAATCAACTGTATTTTTTGGGTGAGAGTATACAAAAAGAAATAAAAGGGATATACTTTTTTAAAGTTAAAATTGAAAGAGGTGCATAAATTACTTATGGATAAAGTTACAAAAAATAAATATTCGGAGAATACAAAATTATCGGAAGTGTTAAAATCACCGGAAGCAAATAAAATCATAGCAAAATATAAGTTGCCCTGCCTCGGTTGTGCAATGGCTGCTTATGAGGCGGAAATATTGACACTGGGCCAGGTTTCCAAATTTTATGGTATTGATATAAATAGTCTGCTAAAAGAATTAAATGAGATCTCCTGACCCACTATAACTGCTATGTCCCATTGTTGAAATAATTTTTACTATGCTTGCATACAACAGATGCAATTCTTAAAGTTATGCAAATAAATTTTAGTAAAAAGTAAGCGCCTGTAGCTCAATTGGATAGAGCGGTGGACTACGAATCCGAAGGTTGGGGGTTCGAATCCCTCCAGGCGCACCAGTAAAGGTATAAAGTCTGTAAAGATCGTTAAAGTTAGAGTATGTAAAATATGCCATAGGTGCATATTTTCCAGAACTTGAAAAAAATATTTTAAAAAGGATAGGAAGAAATATGGAGAAATCCACAGTAAAATTTGCGAGTATTAATTTCAAAAAGCTGGAACCAGGCGCAACACTTCCAGCAAAATTTGAAAGGATGCTGGCTTCACTGCCGCTTAAAGAAATGGTGGAGGGAAAATCAGTAGCTTTAAAAATGCATCTGGGCGCAAATCTGGGTTATACGACCATCCACCCTTTATTTGTGAGAATACTGGTAAAAGCACTAAAAGACGCAGGGGGAGATGTCTTTATCACGGACCTGTATCACAGGAACAACAATGATTTTGGGGTCAGAGGTGCCGTAAACAGAGGTTATGGTGAGGAAGTTATAGGCTGTAATATTATCCCGGTAGCAGGTGTGAATGATAAATATTACTATTCGAAGAAGGTCAATTTTAAGTCACTTAAAGAGATACAAATAGCGGGTAATATTAATGATGCCGAGGTGTTGATTGATTTCTCTCATATAAAAGGTCATGGCTGTTGCAGCTATGGTGGTGCATGCAAAAATATCGCAATGGGCTGTGTTACCTCGGAGACACGAAGAGAAATTCATGCTTTAGAGGGTGGAATTGAGTGGAATGAAGAATTATGCGATCACTGCGAAACCTGCATCAACGAATGCAGGTATAAAGCGAATAGATTTAATGATGAGGGAAAATATGAGCTAATTACTCACCACTGTACATATTGCCAGCATTGCGTGGAAGTTTGTCCCAATAATGCTCTTACTTTTATGGGTAAACATTTTATGGATTTTCAAAAGGGGTTAGCTATAGCTACTGACGAAGTGCTGAAGACATTCGATAAAGATAGCATATATTACATAAATGTCCTGCTGAATATAACCATGTTATGCGATTGCTGGGGCATGTCAACTGCATCTCTGGTCCCGGATATTGGTATAATGGCTTCTAAGGATCTGGTGGCAATAGAAAAAGCTTCCCTGGATGCTATAAAAGTTGAAAACTTACTTCCCGGATCACTTCTGGTCGGGAGAGAGCTGGCAGAAGGGAAACACCTGTTTGAAAGAGTCTGGGGAAAGGATCCTTATGGTCAGGTAGATGAACTGGAAAAAATTGGACTGGGGAACAACAATTATATTATAGAGGAAATTGAGTAAACAGTACTTTATCTGTCCGGGTTTTTTATCTGACTAAAAAACCGGAAAATCCGCGTATATATTTTTTTATAAAATCTATGTTATTATATTGTTTGCCGCAGAGTTCGGAGAGGTGCTTGAGTGGTCGAAAAGGGCCGCCTGCTAAGCGGTTAGGCGGGTGTAAGCTTGCCTCGAGGGTTCGAATCCCTCCCTCTCCGCCATGAAATCACTTAAGTCTGCGCAGATCAGTTAAGTTACTCTGTGTAAAATATACCACAAGCGCATTGAGTTATTTCAATAAATCTTTTTCTTCCTTATTAATTGGGCTATGATCCCAATCACCGCTATCACAATTCCTGTAATGCTTGTAAATGTTACCAGAGCGTCGGGTATACTTGTATCGGCTATTTTCTTCAGAAGAATTCCTACCAGTGCCCAGACAACAATCAGAGCGTAGAATATATCATTTCTGGAAAATAGAATTGCATAAGTTAAAATAATGCCCACTGCAATTACGATAACGGTCCAGAACTGCTCTCTCATACCAAATCTATCCCAATTAATATTTACAAGGTATGCGGTAACATTAGCAATCGTTGCAATGGTTATCCAGCCAAGGTAAATACTGAACGGAATATTTACAAAGACCTTTTCATAATTTTTTATTCTGACTCTGCCCGTATCCAGCCTTATATAAATAAATATAAGGCTTAAAAGAAGTAAGACCATTATAATAAGAGACAGCCAGACAATCTCATAATGCCATGCAAGTATCCAGGCAATGTTAAAACCACAGGAAAGGAAAAACAATATGCCTATCTTTTCAAAAATTCCTCTCTCGTCCTGGCTTTTTCTGAAGGCCGCAACAAACTGGTAAATTATGAATAATATTAGAAGTAAATAAATGACTCCCCATATGGAAAATGTTATTCCGGCAGGAACAAATAAATTAGGGTATTTGTCTGAAAGTTCACCAGTTGTGATGTTATTTATAGGCAGTATTACTGCCAGAGCATTTACCACAATTACCCCTATGAGTCCGATAAAGTTTAGCAGTGCATAGGTTATTTTTGTGCTTCTTCTAAGCATGTATCCTCCTTATATAATTAATCCTAAGGTAAATGCTAAGTAATGATAATACTTAATATTATTTATTTAATATTACTGCAAAATAAATATATTATCTAAATGAATTTTATTTAAAAATTACTATCTGCTACTCGAAGGAACAAAAATTTCTTATTTTTATTTTTAAGAAAATAAGATATAATTCACTTTTTTGTTATTTAATTATTACCTGTTCTACGAGGATCATAAAATGGCTAAAAAGAAAATCATTATTGTCGGTTCTGGCATTGGCGGACTTTCTGCAGGATGTTTTGCACTGATGAACGGATTTGATGTGACCATTTTTGAATCACATAATAAAGCCGGAGGTCTGTGTACATCCTGGAAAAGAAAAGGTTACACTTTTGACGGAAGCATCCATCATCTGGCTGGTTTGAGTCCGGATTCGAAATTCGGGAAGTTATGGGAGCAATTGAAAGTTTTTCCCAATCCTTTATTTTTTTATTCAGAGATGGTGAGTGTGGAAACACCTGATGGGAAAACTCTGTATATTTCCCATGATCTGGAAAAATTGGAAAAGTATCTTAAAGAAATATCTCCCGAAGACAAAAAAGTAATAGATGAATATTTAAGGATTATCAATAAAATCAAAAAAATCGATATGCTTGAAATCGGATTATGGAAAATAGGGGATTTCATCAAGAATTTCTTTAATTTTATGCAGATAACGAAATTCATGAAAGTAGGAATGAAGGATTTTGCCGATAGGTTTAAAAATCCTTTTCTTAAGAAAACTTTCAGGTTTATCCAGTATAATTGGGAAGATATTCCACTTCCGGTACACGCCAATTTTATGGCTAATTGTGCCAGAAAAAATTATGGATGGTATATTGGGGGTTCGCTGGAGTTTTCCAATAAAATAAAAAATCATTTTATGGAACTGGGAGGAAATATAAAATATAACAGCGAAGTAATAAAAATCCTCGTAGAAAATGATTCTGTAAATGGTGTGAAATTAAAGGACGGGACTGAATATAATTCCGATTATGTTATTTCCAATTCTTATGGTTATCATACTATTTTTCATCTACTTGGCGGTAAATATATTTCAAAAAAACAAGAAGACTTTTATTCTAAACCGAGCGATGAAGCCAAAATGGGAATCCACGTATCATTTGGCATAAAAAGGGATATTTCGAAAGAACCCCATGACATTATTTTATTTCTTGATAATGAAGTTAAGATTGCAGATAGAACCAGAGAAAGAATAAGCATTGAACTTTTTGGTTTTGATAAAACATTTGCCGGGGATGGAAAGGGAGTTTTAAAAGTGATCTATGATACCTCGTTTTCCTTCTGGCGTAATTTGTATCAGGATGGAAAAAAATATCGTGAAGAGAAAGATCAGGTTGCCCGTAAGACGTTAGACTTGCTGGAAAAAAGATTTCCCGGAATTACCGGGCAGGTAGAAGAGATAGATGTGGCAACTCCTGTGACAACACAGAGATATACGTTTAATGCAGAATCATATGGGTCCCAATTAAAAATGAGTTCTAAAGATATGCTTGATTCACTGCTAAGCAAACCAAAAAGCCTCCCAAAACTAAAGAATTTTTACATAGTTGGCCAGTCCGTGGGCGGCGGTGGGATTCCCGGATGCGCGTTAATGGGAAGAAATGCAGTAAGAGCAATTTGTAAAAAAGAGAAAATAAAATTTAAATAGAGGATTCCGTGCAGTGCGAGGAGCAGCTTGGCATTATTAAAAGTTGGCAAAATGAAGTAGAACAACTTTCTTCATTATTAGAATAAATAAGGAAGCTTCTTTTATTGTCCATTACGGTTTTGGTTTCCATTTTCTGTTTTATCCCCATTATCTAATTGGGTTTCAATATCTTGATTATTATTGTTCTGCTGCTGGTTAATATTTTGATTGTTACCACCTTGATATTGTTCTGAGTTCTTGCTGGTATCTTCAATCTGCTGAGTATTATTTTGAGTGTCGCCATTTTGTTGCTGTTCTAAATTTTGATCGTTATTTTCATTCTGATAGCCGCGTCTTCTATGAAATATTACTCTCAAACTATTAATACGACTTCCGATTCTTTTACCTTCATTTTTCCCAAAACTTTTATGCTCCATACATTTACCATAGTTATAATCAATTTCACTTAATAAACTTTCTATAATTTCCTCATCAATAGTTCCGGTTCTATTTAGTAATGCAGAAGCTTCATCAATACGTTTATTCAAGAACTTTAAATACAATTTTCCCTCATTTGCATAAGGAGTAAATACAATCTGTACGTTTTCATAAGTCTTTTTTACATTATAAAGTACATCGCCCGGAAGACTATTAGCCGAGGCATAAATGGTACCTGCAAAAGAAAGTGAGAAAAACATAAATATCGATAAAAATACGATTACCGGTTTTAAGAAAGCCGGTCTTACTCTTATTCTTCTTACATTATAATTGGACTCGCGTATTTGGTCCGTCTGTTCACTGTTCTTGTAAATCTTTTCAAGTATCGAGTCTTCAAGTTTTTTATTGTTCTTGATATTTCCAAGGTTCTTCAGGTTTTTTAATATATGCGAGTAAGGTCCGAGCTCCTTTTTATAAGGTGAAAATTTTTCAAGGCAGTAATCTATACTGTAACCTCTGTCTATGAGGTTTAAAAATTTTTTTATTACTCTACTGCTTATTACCTTTTTATTTATCTTATTTTTTCGACCTTTTTCAAACATAATATTCTTAAAATGTTCCAAAACTAATTAATTAATTTACTTTTTAAGTTTTCAAGTGCCCTGAATTTTAGCGCTCTTAATGCAATTTCCCTTTTATTTAAAAGGAAACTAATAGACTTAAAATCCATATCTTCGACATATCTTAAAAAAATAATTTCTCTCTGCGTTTCAGGTAAACTATTTAAGGCGTCAATTAGTTTCTCATTTTTAAACTGCCTATCTTCTAAAACAGTTTTCCTCCGGTCTACAAGTGCACTGTCCAGTGATTCCAACTCTTTACCACGTTCAAGATATTCATCAAGTGATTTCATGTTAATCTTATTCTGGCTGCTTCTGAAGTAGTCAATTATCAGGTTTCTGGCAATTTTATAAATCCAGATTTTGATTGTTATTGCATTAAGATTAACCTTGTTCAAATTCCTGTAAACTCTTATAAAAACTTCACTTGTCAGATCCTCGGCTATATCTTTATTCAAAATCCTTAAGGATATATATCTGTGTATCTTCGAAAAAAAATGACGGTATATTTTTTCAAAATAGAAGTTTTCGCCATTTTTTTTATATTTTTTTATACATGAATTTAATTCTTTATCATTCATGCTGGAAGTCGCAAAATTTTAAAAAATTCATCTATATATTTTCACAACTTTGTTTAGTTTTTGCAACTCTAGAGCTCCTGAATGCACTTTTAAAATAACAAACCAGCGTTTTCCAGCTTAATATAATGTGAATAATAATTAGAACGATAAATATTATTCCTGACCAATCGTGTATCGTACTAAAAAGATTTTTACTTCCAAAGTTGGCAATAGTGGATTCCAATGCGCCTCTCCCACCTCTAAATTGCACACCACCTGCGCCGCTTATCAAACCAAAAAAGAATGCAAGCCCAGTGATTATATTGAACAGGAATGCAATAAACATTAATATATCAGCTGTTAATTTTGTACATAATTTCAATTTCTTCATCTTAAATCATTTATCCTTTACTATTTATTTTTACTGTTCTGAATCCTATAATTGAAACACTTTCTGTTACTTTCTTTATTCTCTTCCGGATTTCCGAAAAAGCTATTTCTATTTTCGTTTCGTATTAAGTTTTGATTTCGGTATTGATAGGTATAATTTTCTTTATTCTGACTACAGGTAGTGTTATTTTCGCTGCAGATGCAACTATTCTGGTAGTTCGTCTGTCCACAATTATCGCATAATCCATCGTTGTTCTCGTCAGCATACCGGGCATCGCAATAATTTCCATTGCGGGAATTAGCGTTAAAATCAAATTCTTCTGTATCAATACTCTGTTTGCTGTTCCTGCCAATATTTTCTGATCTCTGATAGGCATAAATTGCCCCTGCGGATGACAAAAGCACTATCGATCCAACGATTATTCCAATTATTAGTTTTTTTAACATTATTCTAATCCTTTCGCTTTACCATTTTTTAAAATTACATTTCGCAATTTAAGTATCACTACAATATAAAACGATATTTTATTTTAAAATGTTACGGTACAGACATTTAATTATTATTTATAAATTATTTGACTATTATTTACATAATTGTATAATATATATATAAATATTATATAGATTAATTGCTAAATATTAGTATCATAAAAGAGAATATGAAAATAGCAAATTTTAAAAAATCTTTAATAATATTGTTATCAATAATCTTCATTTTGGGCTTAACATCTCTAACTACAGCCTGCGAACCGGACCTATCTTTCGGGGATTTAACAATTTGCGAGAATATAAATGAGGAAACATTCGAGCCTGTAGATCAAAAAAATGAATTTGATATCAATATAGGAAAAATATATGCAATCATTAATTACTCTGGTGCAAGAGGCGAAGACAATTATCGTTTTAACTGGGTAAATCTGGACACAGGGGAAAACATTTTAGATAAGACTTTGAAATATTCAGAAGGTAAGAGTAATTATTTTGAAGGATATGCCATGTCTTATATCGCAACTACCGAGGAAGTTAAAGTAATACCGCTTGGAAATTATAAAGTTGATTTTTATCATAATGGTGAATTAAAAAGTACGGCAAATTTTATGATCGAAGAACCCGGAATAGAAATAATGGAAGTATCACTGGCAAATGAAGTTGATGAAAATTCTACTCCCGTAAGCAAGACTGAACAATTCATTTCAACTGAGATCATATACGCATGTGTAAATATCAATTATTATATTTCCGGAAACAGCCTTACTGCAAAGTGGTATGATAATAATGGAGAATTGTTAGTGGAAACTGTAAATAATCTTGATATAGATTTGTATGAACCTGCATGGATGGCATTTACTCTTAAAGGAGAGGGCAGAGATATACCTGTCGGCGCATACAATGTGGAAATTTATTTAAACAATGATTTATATGGCACTTATGATTTTGAAGTTGTCGAAGAACGCCAGGCAGTAGCCGGAGATGATAATTTTACTCAGGGAAATATGTATTCTAACGATAAATACGAGGTGTCATTTTCCATGCCTGATGATTGGACATATACAGAATCAGAGAGTACCGAAGGCCTTGAAGTAAATCTGGTTGCACCATCAATTGACTTACCAGTAGGTTTTCTTTTTATGGCAAGTGCTTTAGATGATTATCCCCCGAGTGATCAGTACAGGGACTTTGCCGGTGAGATGAGTTCTGATATTGCATCTGATAATAATTGGGAGGTTGTTGATGTGCAGGAAAATGAATTTATAAATAGGAATGATATAACGTTTCATGATTTTATATACAGATATATAGACCAGGATAATAATGATTGGGCCACAGCAATAGCTTTCTTTGAAGGTAGTGACAGGCTTTATGTGTTATTTACTACAGTAAGAAGTGATTATTTTGAGATGGGAGAATCTATATATACCGGTATTACGGGAACGATGGATCTTGAATAGCCATAGAATACTTTAAATCTATTTCTTTCGGAATACAATAACCTGGAAAGTCTTTTAAATTCTCTTGAAACTGCAACACAACTGGATTATAGTTCTTTTGAAGAGTTATGGTTAGAAGCAATTCAAAATCCCGTTTAATGCTTTATTAATGTAGAGGGAAATATATTTATCAAAATCTTACGGATGCTTAAAGCGATTCTTAAATATTTTCCAGTTTTATTGCGGTTGTTAATCGTTATACACTTTTATATAATTAAATTTCATATAATCAGGGATTAAAGAAGAAGAGGAAAATGAGACATAAGGCAATAATATTTGATCTATACGGCACATTGATTGATAATTTCTCAATTAAAGAATACAGCAACATGCTTTCGGATATGTCCCGTATTCTAGGAATCGAACCAGGGGAATTCATAAAAGAATGGTTAGATTCATTTGAGATTAGAATGCTGGGAAGGTTAAAAGGACCAGAGGAAAATATAGAGTATATATGTAATAAAAAAGGGAAAAAGCCAGATAGAAAGCAAATCAAAGAAGCAGTAAAGATCAGGTTTCATTTTAATGGAGATACAATAAAACCACGAAAAAATTATATAAGAACCTTAAACAGGTTAATTGAACTCGGTTATAAACTTGGTTTAATATCTGATTGTTCCTACGAAACGGTAAGGTCATGGAGAAAATCAAAGTTATGTAAAATATTAAGTTGTGCCATTTTTTCTTCTGAAATTGGAATTAAAAAACCGGACATTAGAATATATCAAATTGCCTGCGAGAGATTAAATGTAAAACCTGAACAGTGTATTTATGTTGGTGATGGTTGTAGCAATGAATTAACCGGTGCTGCAAATGCAGGAATGACACCAATAAAGATACAAGTCCCGTATGAAATAAAAGATGATACATATAAAATTGGCGAGGATAAACTGGAATGCAGGACCATAAAAAATATCAATGAACTTTTAAATTTAGAAAGTATCTTGGGGTAATATAATTCAAATTATTATCTTGATCCAGGATATGACCTGATCAGATTGTCTATAAATTCATCATCTTTGGGATTTATTTTTCTTCTGGCCTCATCCTCATCAAACCAATCAAGTACTTT
>Ga0315545_1002034_pt1 | contig 18767 bp, 15 predicted proteins | sample SalMarSW160210MG_FD_203096 | JGI IMG/M metagenome (GOLD analysis project Ga0315545, IMG submission 203096) | Salt marsh sediment microbial communities from the Plum Island Ecosystem LTER, Massachusetts, United States - Salt Marsh Sediment SW1602-10 ...
GCCTCCGAGTACCTTCTTGCTTTCACTTATGCTTCCTCCTGTTCTTATTTTACAGGAGTCTCGCATTCAAGGTGGTCCTATTTTCGGGGGGCAGGCCAGCGGCAGTGGCGGAAACTACCAGTAAACTCAGAGAAATCAAGGACCCAAGGAAGCCCGCGGAACCTAAGGAACATTAAGACACCATCTTGGAGGACACAATGGCAAACAGGGCGAGTAGACCTATAAGCCGAGTTCTGTACTCCAGAATGGAGTGGTGACCATCCATCTAGCCCTGATGTTACCATCAGGGTCAAGCGACCAACCCGAGGGCATCGGCCGAGCACCTCAAGCGCCCTTCTATTCGGTCTTGCTCCAGGCGGGGTTTGCCCAGCCAGCCAGTCACCTGGCTGCTGGTGAGCTCTTGCCTCACCATTTCACCCTTGCTCCAAAAATGGAGCGGTATGTTTCTGTTGCACTTTCCGTAGGGTCGCCCCTCCTGGGTGTTACCCAGCACCTTGCCCGGTGGAGCTCGGACTTTCCTCCCCGCAAATCAAATGCAGAGCGGTCACCCGGTCTACTCGCCCAATTTCTAGTTTATAGTTGATGGGCCTGGAAGTCAAAAAATCCGCCTAACAAGGAATGTTATCCAGAGTTATTTCGCTGCCTCAGAAGAGTGCTACCCAGAAGGAAGGCTAAAATGACACGAGGCAGCATACGAGAATACACCCGCGCAGTGCGATTGCGATACCTCCGAGCACCGAACAGGGAAAAGAGGAGGATTTTGGATGAATTCACCTGGGTGGCAGGGCTCCACCGTAAGGCAGCAATACGCCTGCTGCGCCGCGATAAGAGGCCTCCCTCAGGTAGAAAAAGGGTAGTCCCTGTAAGTATAGGGTAGAGGCAGCCAGGACTCTTAAGTTGGTATGGCATTAAATCCACCCGTTAACTGCCCCTGCAATTGAGTGCTTCAAGCACCTGTATGGTCATGCGTCTTCACATCAACTTCTTTCAGCCAGCGCTCAAGCCGAAGTTCAAGACACGCCGTGGTGTTAGGGCGCATTATGTCAATAAGCACCCATTATCCATTTATAATATTGTATAATTGTTTGCGAGCTTCGAGTCTCAAAGCATTAGCTCATGCAGTAGATAAAAGCCATGGTTGCTATCCTCGATAGGACACCCAAATAACAACAATCAGTGTCAATGCCTGAAAGGAGAATTAGCACGAGCCGGACTATTAATCAACACCATCAGCCTGCTACTGGTAACTACTTTATGTACCGCTGTGGCAGCTGGTCATGTCGGTGAGCTAATCAGTTTCGAATACAAGGAGGTTAATAATGGACAAGATACGCTGCGCAACCGAAGACCTGCCCAAAGTACTGTTTTTCCTGCACCGCCCGGTATCGACCATGATAGTTACTGCCCACCACAACGGGAAGGACAATGCTCTGGCGATAGGTCTGCACACACTTATCACTCATCGCCCGCCAACTTGCGGGGTATCCCTCACCCCCGAAAGGTTCAGCTACCCGATGATCAGGGACAGTAAGGAATTCGGGGTCAATTTCGTAACTCTTGACAAGGCGGAGCTAATCGCATATACAGGGGGTTGCAGTGGTCGGAAGGTAGACAAGTTCCAGGAGTTTGGCATAGCCAAAGAGGCACCGATAAAGACATCGGTGCCAATCTTGAAAGACGCCTATGTCTCTTATGAGTGCAAGTTGATCGACGATAGGCCGTACGGTGGGCACAGGTGGTTAGTAGGAGAGATTGTAGCCGTGCATTACGCCAAGGACGCCTTTGCCAGCGAAAAGAGGACACTGGACCTGGACAAGTACAGCCCCACGCTAACGCTGTATCCCACCATTTACACTACAGCAAGCCAGGATGCAATAAGACATATGGACCCGAAGATATATGGCACCCACAGAGGACCGCTCAAACATTGACCTCAGGTCTGGGGTAACCACCACCCCCAAGACCCAATATCTTCGCTGCTTCACCAGGAGATACAACAGGGCTGGTTGCGGTCTTACGGTACTATAAGTTTGCGCTTGAGGCCTTCTACCTCGCCCCAAATCCGGCTTGAGCAAAGCGAGGTATCAGTCCTAATCTGCATAAGCTTTGGCAAGCTCATGTTGCTCTCATCTAGTTAATATCCTGCGCCTCGATGCCAGCAAGATGCTTAGCCATCTTTTTCCTCGCCTCTAAGTCCGTGGCCCGCCATAGAGCCAGTCTATGAGCTTCAGGAGAGCCTCCTCCATGGATATGGGACATAACATCACTGCTGCCAAAACCGAGTTTCTCTACTAATCGAAACATGCGCATCCTGTCCTCCGCAGACACACCAGGGACGCCCTTCAAATACTTTTCCAGGAAGTGGCCAATTTCTGGACTACGCAAATCCTTCTCAGACGGCATGCTTCCAACCAAGCCTCCGGTAATCTCCAGCATTAGTCGAATTGCCTCAATAAACTCTTTACCCTCGTATAACTTGGAAGTGTTGGCTAAAGCACTATCAACAGCATATACGCCGGAATCGGTCTTCTTACTTTCTATCGAAGCTGCCAGGGAGCAACCATACATGGTCTCCCCTGTTTTAATCATCTCAGTCAGTTTGTGCCTTATATGTGAGACATTGGCGACTCCGTTATACTCAGCCATCGTAGCCGCTGCTCCCACGAGAACATCGGCAATGCCACACTTGCAACCGCCGTGAGATTGACGATGATAATCTGCAAAGAGGCTCACCAGCGGAGCGGCAAACTCGTATTCGCCACACATGAATACTCTATCCCAGGGCACAAAAACATCATCGAAAATAACTAAAGGAACAAATTTGCTGTAATTAATATTCCCGATATCAACCCCTCCGAGTTGCCTGTCCTCCAGGCCCCCTCTCCCGTAAACATGAATAATGCCCCTGGTATCAATCGGTAAAGCGAAGGAGACTGCGTAATCTTTATCATCCTGCGACAATCTCCTGGTAGGACCGACAATCACTTCATGGACACATAACGACCCAGTTTGATGTGCCTTGCAGCCCCTGACTATTATGCCATCCTCGGTCCTATCCACTACATGCACGTACATATCCGGGTCTGATTGTTTCGACGGGGAAAGAGCTCTGTCACCCTTCACATCAGTCACCCCACTGTGAACAGCTATATCATTTTTTTGAATATATTTAAGGTAGTTCACAAAATTTTCATGATAATGAGTCCCATATTTCTTATCTGTGTCGTAAGTTACTATAAAGCCAGCATTTATCATATCCAGGCCAGTGCAGCGCACATAACAGGAACCTGTCTTATTACTGAGAAGCCTCATCATCTTAACCTTTGTCATTAAGTCATCTTTGCTCTCGTAGAGCTTGGTGAACCGACTAACCTTTTCTCCAATAAGTTTGGATTCCCCCGTAAGCAGGTCCCTGTATTCAGGCTCCTGAGCCATGGCGTAGGTCTGTGCTATTACGGCGCAATGGCGTTTAATCAATGGATGTTCGCTGGGATTTTCCACCCTCTCTCCAAGGATATAAGCTGTAGGGTGCATAGCCCTCAAGGTTTGGTAATATTGCTCTACCGTCTTCAAAGCCACCTCTGTCTCCTATGTTTAAAGGCAGTCACCCTCAATACCCAGCTCTTCGGCTTTGAGAACGATAGCTCGGTCAATTCTGCTCAAGCCTACCAGGCCCAATATCAGTTTACCCCTACTTGTCGGCAAACTAATATTTTTGATATGCCTGCGGACGAGGAGGCGATTTCTTCAAGTCCATGCCAAGCATTTCGCCGATCTTGGCATATTCCGGCTTCAAATCATACTCCTCTTTGTATTCTTGAATCATCGGGATTCCCCAATTATGTTCCTGAAGGAACTTCGTACCGGCGATAAAGTCTGGCAGCATTTCTGGAAGCAACGTGAAAATGATTTCATCGTCCTGGGCAGAAGCCAGCCTGCGGTCTCCTTTACAGGGAATAGAAACTGCACACTCGCGTTTTAGCAATGGGGGAACCACAGCGTAAACACAAACAGCATGGCCGGAAAGCTGAGAGTATACGTCCTTCCCATCAATCCAGCATTTGACGATGAGAAGCTGACTCATCATCATGCCGTTAACGTGCATAACAATAACATCAGGCATAAAGTTGCAAGTGTTAACAGGAGCTGAGACAATCCCTTTGTATAGGCCATACTCGAGCTGAGGCATGTTTCTGCACCACTCTCCGGCCGCTTTGAGCTCCCTCACACTGTCAGGATAACGATGGTGCCCTTCCAAGAAATACTGATTAGGCTCAGCCAAACCCAGTCCTATCACAGGCTCAAAACACCACAAGTCCTCCTTAAACATAGCAATGGTCAAACCGTCCCGCTGCGATTTTGCAAAGCTCTGGCATAAAGCATATTTATGTTTCCAGTCGCGAGTCGGGATGATAGCACCTTCCGGAACCTCCTCCTTACTCTTTAACATCTTAACGGCTATGGGGTGAACCCGCATCCGAAGCCATTGTTCTAACTCCGTCCCAAGTTCATGAACCTCTTTTAAAGAAACCATTTCTCCTCCTTATATTAATAATAAAAGCAACACAAACAACGTCTGGAAAATCTCATAAAGTTAGCGGAGCGAATAGCTTGCTGACATCATCGATTTCTTCTAGATGGTTAATCATCTCAATAATGCCCTGTACTTTAGCACTTTTGATTGTAGAGTAACAAGCATTATTTCTAAATTTCTCTATGAGTTCTGCCTCGGTAGCTGGGTTGTCCTGGCTGCCTTTAGGCGCTAGAACTTCCTCAGTGAATTTCCTTCCTTTAGTTATTATCTCTACAATGCTACCCATGAAGATAGGCAGATTGCCTGCCTTTGCCAGGCCGGTTATGAATTCATCAATTCGAGGGTGAGAGTCAAACTTGACCTTCTGCATAAGCGCCTTTATCCTGGGGTCATTAAAAGTAGCTGGCAGCTGCCAGGCAGGACTCGGGCTATTGCCATAATAGGCGGCAATGGCAACATTGAAGGTATTGGAAAATTGAGTGTCGGCAAAGCTTACCATTTCCGTGCCCATTCGATTTGGCGTCTGAATGATAGGGTCGCCTTTAACTACGATTTCGTCTATTGCCTCGGGCTTGATTTCGTGTTCCTGTATGATTTTGCTAATCCCTTCAATAGCCGTATGGTATACAAAACAGGTGGGATACATTTTAAATTTCACCTCGCCAATATGCCAGACTTCACCCAACCCCTCAAGCAGATTATCCACCTTGAAAAATGGCGAGCCTATTATCTTCCAAAAACCCAACTCTCCATCCAGAATAGTTTTATCACCGGTGAAGCCCTTCTCAGCAGCTAATGCTGCAACTACAGCCAGTTGCGATATCCACCCCGCCCAACAATTATACTTGGTCATAATTGATGGACCACTCATATGTTCCCACTTTATATTCGCTGGCACCGCAGTACTAGCCCCAGCTATACCAAACGCGTTTGTCATCTCCTCTGCATCAAGGTCAAGCAGTTTTCCTGCACCAGCTACACTGCCGAAGACCTCCGAGGCAGTGGAAAAACGGGGGGACTCCTCATAATATGGGGGCTCCTCTTTCAATACCTTATGCTGCGCTAGAGAACTTACAACCCTACCACCAACCTCGTGGGCTAGAGCCAGTGCTAGAATCAAGTCCTTGCCCGAACTATGTTCTCTCTCAGCAATAGCCAGAGATGGCGGAGTAACATAAGGTGCAACATGGCTAGTCAGAGGACCTATATAATCGTAGTCGAGAGCGTTAATTAACTCACCATTAGCAAAGGTAGCTAGGGCATAAGATGTGCGGCGATTTCCAATGATGCTAGCCTGGGGATTGCCCCCGAACTCCTCGACAAGTTCCAGAGCAATCCTGGCTCTGTCAGTAATGTAACCTCCAAGAGCACAACCTATGCTATCAAGTAGCATCAGCTTAATCTTTTCAATCACCTCCTGTGGCAAGCTATAATAGCTAGTCTCTATCACAGATTTGGCTAATTGCCGTGTTACGTTTTCAAACATCTTTCCCTCCTTTTTATTTCCTCTCATTTGACCCTTACAAGCAAGAAGCTCCGTAATCTGGCTAACATGACCTGCTTTCTCTGAGCAGCTCACTATAATTTATTGCCTTTTCTACCCTTTCCCCTGATAAAAGTTTAGCAGAATGCGAAGGATACTGAATTTATCCGTGAGAGCCTACTAGGTAGTGGGATTCCCAATTTGTTTCATGATTAAAGCTCAAAATCATAACGCGCCCGCATTATTGGCCTCTCCAATATCTGCTAGTCCTAATTCTAGCAGTTTTTCCCTTAGTAGGTACGCCCTCTTTGACATCCCAACCCCGCTCCTCATAGTATTCATCTAGCATCTTATTGAAGGTATCAATGGAAACCAGCCTGCCTTCATTAGTCGCACACCAAATCCCATTCCACCATTGCCCAAAAATATGGCTCCGTTAAGGGGATTCCTAGTCACAATAGACCACCTGGGGGCTTGGACCCGGGTGCCGGCCAAAGCACCAGCCCCGATAATGATTGGATTTCCCGGTGAAAGCGGACCGGCGCCGAGTTTCATCAAGTCGTAAGCCAATTTGAAGCTTAGCCCGAGGTCACCAATAAAGCTCTTAATCAGTTCTCAATCAATTCCCTTGACCTCGACACTTCCATTACTCAAGTTTACATAGGCAACTCCGTTAGATCCTCCAGCCATAATTCTCCCCCCTTGAAAGCTACAGTACAAGTCCTCGTCAGCACCTTTGGGCTCTGGCTTCGGCCGTTTTAAGAAACTCTTAACTTCCTCTAGCACTCCTATCGTTCGCCTCCCTATGTCCTCTATTTCTTAAATAAAGCCGAAAGACTCAAAGATATACCCCAGCTCTGGGTTCTCTGAGCCTCCTGATTGGCTACGCCAGACCATATAGCTGGGGACGTTCTTTAACCTCCTTGATAAAGTCCTGCACTATGGCATCGACGCTATCATATGTTGGCTCCCAGCCCCACTCTACCTGAGCAGGCGTATCATCTATTCTCTCATAGTGAAGTGTTTTAAAATACGCTACAACCGCTGGATCAGGCTTATACGAAATAACGGCATCTGGAATGTGTTTCTTTACGGCCAGCTCGATTTCTTTCGGGGATACTCTTCGGCTTATACCGGTAACATTGTAATTCATCGTCTTGATACTGTCAGCATCCTTCTGAGCTAACTTCCAGAGTGCAATCACAACGTCCTTGAAATAAAGCAGAGGGACGCCCTCATCCTCAGGACCATAGCACTCGTATGGTCTGCCCATCGCTGCCTCTTCTATTATCCAAGAGTTGTATTGTCCGATAGCACGTGTAGTTATTCCCGGACCTACCAAGGATGGAATACGCACTGAGCGGAAGTCCAAACCAAATCTTTTTCGATAGAATCTGCCCAGCAGCTCCACATACACTTTGCCACTGCCATACATCGTCGTGGGTCTCTGGAGAGTAGTATCTGTTATCACACGTTCGTCGATTCCTAATCCATATGTACCAGCGGTACTGGCAAAGAGAACCGTATTCACACCAAAGAGACGCGCTGCCTCCAGGACATTCACGGAGCCAATAACATTCACCCTGAACGATGCCCACGGATTGACCTCGGATGGTAAGCTTAACATAGCAGCTAGATGGTATATGCAATCAACGCGATTCTCTTTAACAACGTTCATAACCTGGGCCCAGTCAGAGATGTCTCCTTGCACTACCTTGATTCTATCCTCGATGTCGCGTATACGTCCTCCTCTGGACCTACCAAATACCACTACCTCCTCCCCACGCCTTACGAGTTCCCTAACCACAAATGAACCAATAAATCCACTGCCACCAGTAACAAGTTTTGCCATAATTCAGTCTCCCTTCCTGTACTAAATTTCTATAACATATAGTAGGATAGACAGCAGCTCCAAGTTTCATGGGAAGGCAGGGGAAAGTTGAGCATCTACCCTTCGGCCACACTCTATTCTAGCTTATTATCAACTCATTAAACCAAGCAAGAAGTATAATTGCTGCTGGCGGGAAAATCAACATAGCCTTCCCTCTACAGCAACCATGGCTGAGCCAATGAAAAGCATCAAGCTTGGATTACTTCAATGACAGGTCATCTGTGGCGCATTAATAGCCCTGGCATCGCTTTTAAACCAAGGCTCTCCCACAGCTCAGGTCTAAGCAGAATTAGCAATTTTACTAAAGAGAAAACTCGAGGCGTAGATGATGTTGAGGTATACTTTAGCCAAGGTTATATTAAACCCCTCCATGCCAAGCTATGTTTGAGGTAAAGATGAGGCAAGAAGTTACCCTCCGGCTAGTTCGCCCTCAGAACTTATAAAGTTGCTGGAGCTATGACAAAGAATATTCATCCTTCCCAGCATGTAGCCATTATCACAGATGGTAATGGCAGGTGGACAAAACAACGCAGCTTGTATACAGTCCTAGGACATCAGGCTGGAAGTGATACTATTAACCTTATTATGAGACTGCTCGTCGGTCATGGAACAAAGCGCCTCACTTTTTATGTCTCCCCTACAGAGAACTGGAAACGAGCGAGAAGCAAAGTCATATGATACAGAAAATAGGCCTCACACTACTGGTCACACTCAGCCCTATTAGTGAATTAAGAGGTGGAATACCCTTGGGCATATTGCATTATGGGTTAGACCCCTTATTCACCTTCCTTATGGCCATTGTCGCCAATGCCCTGTTATTCTTCCCTATCTTTCTAGGTTTGCGCCTGTTTTACGATAAGCTCCTGTCCCGGCTCCAGATTTTTAACCGCTATCTGGATATTGTAAGGAGGAAGGGTAATCCTAAAGTGGATAAATATGGCTTTCTAGGATTGACCCTGCTAGTAGCTATACCCTTGCCTGTTACCGGGGTATACACGGCAAGTATTTTGAGCTGGCTATTGGGCATAAGTTGGAGGAGAGCTTTCCCTGCCATCGGGCTAGGAGTAATTGTGGCTGGCATTATAGTCCTCTTGATAACTTTGGGCATAGCTGAGCTTGGTACGCCGTGAGGGACTCGAACCTGCGACATCCTGATTAAAAGTCAGGTGCTAACCTGTCCCCAATTTCACTACAACCCACGTTCAAATTCCCCCGCGACACAACCCTCTTTTTGCTCAATCAGATGCCATACTGTCAATAATCTTGATAGCTCTCTAATAGTACAGTATCTCTGGCCAACTGTTTCAATAAGAATACCTCTGCGCTAGCAAATGTATCTCTTGTGAACCGACTGACTTAGGCAACAGCCAGGGCGGCTTTAATCTCGCCCCTTGCTGGCTTAGCTGTTTCATGTGCCAGACCGGCCTCCAGAATCTGCCTTGCCTGGCTGCCCCCGATCCTGCCTAGTGCCCAGGCAGCATAGCCACGCACCAACTCTTCCGAATCCTGCATGGCCTGGGCGAGGTCAGGAATGAACACCGTATCGCCCATGTTCCCCAGGGAAATAGCGGCATTCCTCTGGAAATATTTCTTGCCCCTAATGTAATTATACATCAGCGGCTGCACCCTTTTAGCGTAGAACTCATCAGACAGGTTCAGGAGCTTGGTGAGCTCAAAATCCTGCGCTACCTTGACCAGAAATTCGTTCTGGGGCAGCTTTGCCTTTAACCTTTTCTGGTTTTTGGGGCATACCTCCTGGCAAATATCGCAACCGTGAATCCAGGTACCCATCTTCTCCCTGATCTCAGGTGGGATATAGCTTGTGAGCCCTCCGGAGTAGTCATCCTGAGTCATAAAGGTGTTGAAAGCGATGCAGCGGCGCGGATCCATCTTCAACGGCTCGTAGAGGGCCCTGGTGGGACAGGCATCAATGCAGGCTGTGCAATCGGGTGGGCACTTTACCTCCAAGGTGGGCTCATCATAGTCAAGCTCAACGTCAACTACAAAGGCAGTGATAAGGATGAAGGACCCTATCCCATCAGCGAAGGCGAAGGTATTCTTTCCGTAAGTGACAACCCCAGCTCGGGCCGCTGATAACCGCTCAGGAACAACCAGCCGTTGGGCTACATTACACCCATTCTTTTCCAAGAACCCCCGCATCAGCTGACGTCGGGCGCCATTGATGCGGTGGCGGGGAGCGAGGTAACATCTCGCCTGGTAGAGCCTACCTATCTTGCCTACAAGCTTCTCGGGGAAGGACTCCTTGTAGCCATCATAGACAGCCGCTACAATGGACTTGGCCGATGGCATAGCACTCTTGGGGTCAGCGCCTGTGATTGGCTGAAAGGCACTTTCGATGTACCAGCCATACATGTCCCGCCTCGAGTTGAGTTCAGCAATGTAGTCAGGAAAACTCTCGGCGGTGGTAATGCCCACTTTGCTGTATCCCAGGTCGAGACCGAAATCTTTTATATCCTCGCTTAGCGACATTGGTTTCTACCTCCTTAGTTCTGTATCTATTCGCATTTCATGCATATGAGTTCCCGGGCATTGGCCATGTAGTATAATAAATTAGCTTTGCGCCAACGTTCAATCTTGATTCTCTGAGGATTTGACATCGCGAGTCTCTGCTTCTAGGGGAGTATGATCTATCGTCTTAGCGAGCTAGCTTTTCGAGACACATCATGCCCTCCTTTCTAGCAGTGAGCACAACTTCACTCTGAAAGTCTCTAACCGCTGCATCTCAAATCAGTCTGCTAAGAAGGCTCCGTTTTTGATATCGGGTGCGCACTTACGGTGGCTTTCTGCCTCAGCACGTGACCCAGCCGTTACCGTTGCCAATAATCTTGGCAATAAAGTTCCTAACCTGCAACTGCTAGGTAAGGTTGTGGACCGATTGTGCAATTAGGTAACAAACAAGCCATTGTTACTCAAACTGCGCATTCCGGACAAATGTTACCTTATTGAATGAAGCAAGCGAATGTTAAATCTGCGTCCTGGTGATTTAATTCCAGTAATGATAGCATAGTAGTAATAGAGCCACCAAGTCAGTTCGGCGTGCCCTACCATGCTCAATTTTCAGTATTATGTCCTGGAAGGGGCTAAATATCTTTAGCTTAGCTTCGCAACCGCCTCTTCTGCAGCATTTACCATCTGATATGCTACTGGTGAAGCACATAAGGCAGGGTGAGTACCCATTTGGAACAAAGAGACCTCATAAGCTGTCATGCTATGATGAAGGCAGGCACTGATAACGTTAATGAGCTCACCAACGCAAGTTCCTCCTGAAGCCTCACCGCCAACTAGAACACCATCATTCTTCGAAAACATAAGCTTTACCGATGTTGGCACTGCTCCTGGCATACCACTCGGGTGCTTGCTTAGTGCCTTAGCTTCACCTACTACAATGTCATAACCTTCTTCTTCAGCCTGTCTTTGAGTTAGACCAGCAGCTCCAATAGCTAGTTCACCGATCTGTGTAGAGAAAACACCTACTGTACCTAGACCATGATAGCAGATCTCGAATAGGTTAGCTGCGGCGACACGTGCTTCACCTGTAGCAATAGAAGCTAGCCAAGTTTTAATCGGTTTCCCGCTGAAATAAGAAATCTTCATCGCGCAGTCACCACAGGCAAAAATGTTATCGTCATCTCTAACTCTCTGATACCGGTCAACAACGATTCCTTTTGTTGAAGCACTTATTCTAAGCCCTGTTTTCTCAGCCAGTTCCACATTTGGGAGAACACCTATGCTTACGATAACAACGTCTGCCTTCAGCTCCCGACCACTTGATAAACGAACTCTGCTGACTTTATTGTCACCAAGTATAGCCTCTACTTGTTCATTAGCAATAATCTTCACTCCTCGTTTAGTAAGTGAAGCTTCAGCTTCAAGACAAAACTCGTCATCAAAAGCTAATTGCAGACAATGCGGGCGTGTCTCGACAATAGTAACATTGTTGTCACGGTCTTTCTTGCACTCATCAGCAAACTCTGCGCCAACGAAGCCTCCGCCAATAATAACGATGTCCTTACTTCGGTTAACTGCATCCAGCATGTTTTGCAGGTAACCAATCTCCTTATTTACGACAAAGACATTCTCTTTATCAATGCCGGGAATATGTAAAACCGTAGGTGAAGAGCCTGTAGCTACGATAAGCTTATCGTAGCTTATTTGTTCTCCGTTATCTGTAAAAACAATCTTCTTTTCTTTATTGATTTCCTCAGCAGTACTAATAACAAGGTCAACACCATGGTTGACTAATGCTGTATCCGGCATCAAATTCTTTTGCGGACTACCAAGGGTCCCGAAAATATAGGGTATCCCGCAAGGAACTAATACCTCTTTTTCTTTGCGTATAAGAATGATTCCTTTCCCGGGATTTCGCCGCCTGCAACTGATTGCTGCTGTAGCACCCGCAGCACTACCTCCGATGATAACCACATCTGCTTTCCTCATTTTCTCTCATACCTCCCATGTACTTAAAATCTACCCTTTGTGCCTTAGCAGACCTTGTTATCATTATATCACTTGGTGGGCAATTGATAGAATGTAGTCGTTCGCGTTATACCACGCATCGCGGTATTGCCGACGGAGGTGACAAAGCGCTAGGCTGTGCAATCTGCAGGCAGCCCGAGCCGGGGAAAATAGTCGCCCTCTGGGGAGGATAACCCCAGGGAATGTTGGCTCTTTAACATGGCACCTTTTCTTCTCCCAATTTCCTTATGAAGGTATCCCAATCTATTAATCCCGCCGACAGAGCATCCTCAATATCATGAGCAGCGTATGCGATAATATCAGCTAAGTTGACAATTTGTGCCTCTGCGCTTGGTTGTGGGCTATCCCAATACATAGAGACTTCATCCATAAGCTCATCGGGAATGCTAGATTTAATATCTTCTTGCTTGTCAAAGTATGTGCAATGCCTAAGTATCCCCTCCAATGTAGCATGTGTCAGGTTAAGCCCTTTGAAAGAAGCATATCTTTCTTCTAGGCTTGATACTATCCTGTATGATTGAACATTGTGTTCAAAGGATAATCCGTAGATAGCGACAAGTTCTTTTATCTTGTCACCTCCCACGTGACCGAATGGCGTATGACCTATGTCGTGTGCCAAGGCGATAGCCTCAGCCAAATCAGTATCTGCTTTCAAAAAAGATGCCAATGCTCTTGCTATTTGAGCAACTTCGAGAGTGTGTGTCAGTCGAGTTCTGTACAAGTCTCCTTCATGAATAACATATACTTGCGTCTTGTACTGTAGACGTCTAAAGGCAGTGGAATATAGAATCCTATCTTTGTCATGTTGGAAGGGTGTTCTCACATCTTTTGGATGAAGTTCATCCTTATACCTTCTCTTTGCAAATTCACTACACTTTGGGGTGGCAATTTTCCTCATGCGTCCTTCTCCACATCATTTGGTTTCCTGAACCCACATCCAAATTCATGCTGACCAAGCGTATAACATTTCGATTGCAATGCAAGCATTTGCCAGCTACTCAAGATAGAAATATTATGTAGGTCTACCATATACTACACAAAGCGCCCTAAAGTTCACCGTTTTCTCTGAACCAGACTACTGCATCAGCGATCGATTCCTTAGCGGGGCGAGGGGAGTAGCCAAGCTCACGGCGAGCCTTTGCTGAGCTTATCTTGGAATTGCTGGTAAGCACATCAATCGAGTATGAGGTAAAAAGAGGTTTGGTTTGGGTAAGGATATAATATGGAGTGGCAAGTTTTCCTACTGTTCTAGCCAACCACCCCGGTATTCGAGAAGTAGGTGCTTTTATCCCAGCTATCTCCTGCAGCATCAATAATAATTCACGAACAGTCACCTGCTCACCAGATAGAATATAGCTTTCTCCGGGTCTACCTTTCTCGCAAGCCAGTACTAATCCTTTTACCACATCGCGGACATCCACAAAATCATAGGCGCCATCCACATAGGCCTTCAGCTTGCCTTTTACTGAGTCAATAATGAGTTGTCCCATTTCGGATACATTATAATCGTAAGGGCCTATCACTCCCGTGGGACATACTATTACTGCATCAAGGCCCTGGTTTACCCCCTCCAGGACTTCCAAGCTAGCCTGAGCTTTAGATTTGGCATAATCTCCCCATGCATTATCGGGGTCAAATGGAAAGGTTTCATCAATAACTGTACCGTGGGGTGGTTCTTTAACCGCATGAATAGAGCTGGTGTAAATTAACCGTCGGACACCAGCTTTCAGGCATGTGGCCACTACTTTACGTGTTCCTATAACATTAACTTGATGTAAAAGCTCCCTTTTCCCAGGCAAGATTGATATGATTCCGGCAAGGTGGTACACAACCTCGCACCCTCTGAATGCTTGAATCAGAGAATCAAGTTGTCGAATATCCCCTTCAACGATATGAACATCTAATCCATCAAGTGGTGATACGTCTTCCCCTGAAGGAATGAGAACTCTAACCTTCTCATTTCTAGATAAGAGTTCACGAACAAGGACATTCCCTATGTGGCCTGTTGCGCCAGTAACCAGAATCATTTCATCAACCAGGGGTTTGGTATATTCATGAGAATTGTAAAAGAAATTTAATCGGTCTGAGGGTAATTGTCAACGGGCTTAAGGCTCACTATTTCGGATACGGGACAACCCGCTATGTTGTTCAACGAGGCAACAAAGCAAGCTCCTGTTACTTATGCATCTCTAAGTTAACTCATTCACCCACGGTTTATCTGCGAGCAAAGTCGCCCTCTGGGGAGGATAACCCCAGGGAATGTTGGCTCTTTAACATGCCCTCTTTTCGTTGACAAAGACACGGGAGCTGATTATTATAGCCATACTAAGGTTCAAGCGACGAGGTGATTAAGAGGAGGCAAAACAATGGTAGAACGAGCAACTCCAGATTATGAGGCATTAAAGGCAAGAGTCCGAGAGTTGGCTAAGGGGCCCGCAGATAGGGCAGCCATTGAAGCTAAGCTCAGAAAGCTATCTCAAGATGGTATACCCAAAAAGGTGCTCACCCCGGATGAGATTATTGCCCACAAAGAAGAGATTCTGGAGCGGGTTCAGAGGAGAGCGGAGGAATATGAACAGGTTAGTCAGAGCTGTGCCAAAAGTGCCGCTTTAGCCGTGATGGAGGAGTTTGGATTAGGCAATATCGAAATTATAACAGCACTCTCAGCTTTTCCTGGCATTGCCCTCACCGGTGAGACTTGTGGGGCAGTATCTGGAGGCTTAATTGCCTTGTCTTCCTACTTTGGTCGAGATGACCTCTTAGACTTCGCTGCTAATGCCCGGCTATATGGCAAGAGCCGAAAGTTTATATCTCTGTTTGGAAAAGAGATAGACACCACCAAATGTCATGACATCCACAAAGATGTGGTCTTTGGCCGATATTATGACGTATCAGATGCCAAAGAAGGCTATCCTGCGTTCGTAAAGGACAAAGGCTTCGAAAAGTGTGCCTTACCACCAGGGATAGGTGCTCGACTTGCTGCCCAGATTATCATTGAAGACATGGAAAAGGCAAAGGGACCCTGATCTGACCTTTGCTATGTAAATCAAATCACAAAAACCCTACCAAACCAGAATAGCCACCTTTCTCAAAAAGCTTGAAGACGCGGCGCATAAAGCAGTTAGTGGCCAGAAACCATCACTTCATCCACAACTACCACGACCAAGTCATCATCGTAGGAGACCAAGCCAAGAGCTGCGTTTTTGACAAAGCCGCCTTGCTTAGTTCAACGCAAGACAGGAGTGGGAGCAACTACTACCCTAGCCGACCCATGAGTCAGAAGCTGGGGACTACTCTGCCGCTTTAAATCTATCTTCACTTAGACAAATGCCGTCACCCAACATAGCCCTATCTTTCAAGGAGTACCTCGATCACCTTGCCAGGTAATATTAAGCCATTTTGCGCATTGTTGAGTTTAGACTCGATTGCCGATGGGGGACGGCCAACTAATGTTATCGCTGAAACACAATTCGACAAAATCTATCCCCTTTGAACTGAGTTTGGCAAGCTGAGAAAGTACATCCCATCATGAATCCCTGCCTATGTGGAATATAATTACAACTTTGGAAAGAGAAACAATACTAGGATAGCAGACCGTACAAAACTCTGCCCATTGCACATTCCGCCCTATTGTGCAATTAGGTAACAAATCAAGCTTTCATGCAACGGCAATTCGTCGCATCGCACACTACGCTATGTTGTTCAACGAGGTAACTAAACAGGCTTTTGTGCAACAACGGTCAAGACCTAATTACACACTGGGATTCACGATACGCCCGGCAAATAGAACGGTGTTTGTCGGGATATCACGGATGAGGAAGACAAAGGGGCGGTCAACAGTGACCTCAACCGTGACTCCCGGTGGTGCTGCTGTCGGCATGATTACTGCTGTGGCTGCTGCCGCTTCTGTACCCGCTTCATCTACAGAAACAAAGGCCTTGTGGATTACATCTGATATGAACAGGTCACGGTTGCCCGTCATGCCTGAGAAGTCAGCATTGGTGAAAGCATCCGGCATACCCATCGCTGTCAGAGACTCCCTTAGACTGAAGCTGGATTCGAATTCAAATCGTGGCATCGTCAGAGCAACCTGACTGGATTCCAGGTTCTTAATAATGGCATCCACACGCTGGGAATCGAGGGATTTTTCGAATGTCTCGAACTCACCAACTTGCGGCAGTAGGATTACCATCGAGAGCTCACGACCATCATAGGGTAGTTCCACTGCTTGATATCCATCACCCTCGGCATAGCCCAATGACTTTTTCTGGCTCATCATTGGCACAGTAACTTCCCCTCCGTCAAGCAGATGGAAAAGTCCATCCCTGGTGGCGTCCTCGTTGAAGGGATATTGCCACGCCACATTGAAGTAAATGGCATTAGTGAGGACAAGCCTGGTAAGTGGGTCAATAGAGCCCAGCGGAAGCAGGTCTTTAATCCGACCTTCTGTCTGGTCACTGACCCACTCGTTGACGATGATGCGGGACTCCTCTGGCTCGTTGGCGAAATTTAGGATCCTCAGCCCAGCACCATAATTCTCAGCCAAAAGGTCAAGGAATGTGGCAAGAAAGTGATGATCTTTTTGACCCCAGATGGCATTGACGATGTTCAGCCTAAAACCTCCCTCATCCTTGCCTTTAGCACCTTGACCACGCTGAGCCAGTTCTAGATCTAGGCTATTGAATGCCGGATGTAAACGGTCTTGGGGGAGTGTAAAGTGCAGAGTATTTGCCATCTGCTTTGCGGTCTCATCCTTAGCCCCGGCATAGGTCATTGCCAGCGCCAGCGAGATGCTGTAAGGAGAGTAGAATAAATTGCCATCCTCCCCTCTGAGTGCCTGATATAGGCCGAAGGCAAAGGCATTATTTCCGCTAGCCAAGGCTGTTAGGTCAGATTCACCTGCCTGTGGTGAGGTTATCCTTGGCTTATCTGATTTTATTACCCCACCACTGACTGTTGGTTGGGCACAAGCCACCAGTCCTGACAGCAATGCCACAATAAGTACACATAGAAACACCTTCCTCATCTGAAGTCACCTCCTACGCTATTCCTCATACTTCACTCTCTATAGTATAACGGAAAAACATTGATTTTGGTTTAGGACCTTTCCAATGACTATTAACATAGAGTAATGCTTCTGATTCCTTTAACCCAATCTATCAAGCCGTAGTCATGAAACAATCTGGACATAAGTAAGAACACAAAGGTTCTTACCAGTATCTTAGACCGTAGCATAAGCACCCATTAATAGTCGCCTAGGTGCGTTATTGAGTACTGCGATGCAGATTTCAAACGCCGATAAGGTTCTAATGACCAAGCTAGCACTAGACTATACTGATCGAAAGCTTGCTTTGTGCAATAAGGAGAACGAAGGGGAGGTGAGTGAACCACATAACTAAGACCGTAGTAAGTCAGGGTAAACGCGGAAACAGGGGGGCACAGCAGATAATCGCTATTCATTATGGAAAAGGTACAGAGGTCTTTTAGCAATAAGCATTTTAGGCCTCTATTCTTTCCGCTGAGATAACTTTGCAGTTTGCCAGCCCTAATTCAGGGGCTCAAGCAGCATATATTGGCTGTCTTGGCACCTATATCTTCCCTTGCCTCTTGTCTTGGGCATAGCTCTCTCCTATTCAGCTACTCAGGGCATGGGCTTTGACCTCTCCTTCAAGCCTTCTTGATATTCTTTGCTCTCCTTGAGCTTTATCCACTTTTCCTTATTCTCATCTTTCTTCTCTGTCCTGTAGCTATTGAGCCTTATTGCTGAGTTTATGCCTTCCTCTTTCAGGTAATAGTGGTTATCACCATCATCATAACCATTATCCCCAGCCACTGTTCCTACATCTATCCCTTTCTTCAAATCCCTCTCCACTAGCTTTTTAAGCTTGTACCCATCATAATCGTTAGCTCGCCCCGGAATGACACTGGTTACCAAGCCACTCTCGGCATTAAAGCTCACCTGGTCCTTATAGCCACAGAAGTATTCTGTTTCTTTATGTTTCTTGCCATCTTTGCCTGTTACCATCTTGTTTCCCTTTGTTCCCCAGCTTGCCTCGACATCTCTGGGAGCTTTGCCTTCCTTTCTCCTCTTCTCGTCCTTGATGACATTAACGTTGGCTATAGTATGCACGCTATCCACTATCTGAAGCTTATTAAGTTTCACCTGTTTTTCCATGGCTATCGAGATTATCTTTGAGCTTACCTGTCTCGCTCTCTGTTAGGAGGTTTTTTTGAAGGTTGCTAAACAATATCGTAATTAAGGGCTGTTGCTGTCCAGTGAAAATGACACCTTAATTGTTCAGCGAATTTGTCATCCCCTATCGATATGCACTTTAAAAGGTCTGCGCCAGGGGTGGTTCGGG
>Ga0315545_1002036_pt1 | contig 18755 bp, 16 predicted proteins | sample SalMarSW160210MG_FD_203096 | JGI IMG/M metagenome (GOLD analysis project Ga0315545, IMG submission 203096) | Salt marsh sediment microbial communities from the Plum Island Ecosystem LTER, Massachusetts, United States - Salt Marsh Sediment SW1602-10 ...
AATGGCGGCGGTCCCGGACAACACCGAATGTATTGGAATAACATTCAGTGAATATATGAATAGAGAATCGCGAACGGCCGGAAAAGTTGCAAAATGTTATGACCGAGATTGGCAACTTTTAATCAGAGACAGTGAATTTTTAGCTAACAGCATTGAAGGAATTGTGAGGCTTGTCGGCTGTGAATGTGAGTGGGCAAGTGCACACGGATATGGTTTTGCTGAACGTATAGCGAAATATAACATGGATTATTTATTAGACGGCCAGTTGTTTGACAGCTTATTAAGGGCTGCCTTGGCTTTTGATTACGTTAGAAGAAAACCAGGATTTCCACTACTGCCCACCTTTTTTGAAAAGAATTCGCTCGAATACGACCTTAACCAAAACTTTTACGTAGATAATGACCCCGGATTTTGGACTTCAAAACTTACGAAGGACATTCTCGAAGGCGGACATGAACGCAGACGAGAATATTATGATGCATCTCCTGTTCAAACGAGAGGCAGTGCGGAATTACTTTTTATGTACCCGTTTTCCCATGTCCTGGCATGTGCAAGCTGGATCAGCGACAGGAGGGTATTACCTATAAAATTAGTAGGGTCGGATCGACGATTGTTAGATTTTGCCTTTCGATGTCCTATTGAGCTAAAGTTAGGCAGCAAGATATATCTCAAAGCGGCTATGGAAATTTATGGGCCGGGTGCTCGCATTCGTAATGCCAACGATGGAGTCAGACCGGGCAGCTCACACCTGTCACGTTTAGCCCAGCGAGCAATAAGAAAAACCCAGGATAGAATCGCAGTTATATTGGAACAGCTTGGCAAGAAGCGTAAGGTCCAACATTCCTGGAGTAACTATGGACAATATTGGAAGGAAAGCAAAAAGTTAAAGAGTCTGATCGAAGAATACGGGGAGAATTTAGACCAATTCAACTGGTGGTTATTCAAAGGACACGGTAGGGATTTATTAAAAAGTGAAGATATAAACTGGCGAAACGGTTTTAGGCTCCTGCACCTGGCTGTTTGGGCGGGAATAATGAAAGACTACCAAAAACGCCTTGGAAAAGAGGTTAACCAATTAAAAGCGTCTTTATGAATATATCTTTTGTTCTACCAAACAGTGAAAAATCAGGTGGTGTTAGAAGCACAATATGTTTAGCTAACGGCCTGACAGATAGAGGCCATGAAGTCCGTCTTCTGGTTCATAAAGACAAATTATCAATAAAGAAGCTCAGAACTTTTATTCGTAACGCATGGTTCAGGCTCAGCTATCCCGATGCAATTGATTGGCTCGACCAATTCAAGGGGCAGATAGTAACATTTGAGGACATAAACCGGTGTACCTTTCATAAAGATGAGATTGTTGCAGCTACAGGTATTTGGTCCTGCAAAGAGATTAATAAATTGGACGTCAACGGCATAAAAAAAATACATAATATACGTGGACAAATTCCCTGGGAAAGAGACCTAATGAGGGAAGCCTGGTCGGAAGATGTTCCGAAAATTGCCGTGGCGACTTATCTGAAAAAAACGGTCAGTGAAATATGCGATCGGGAATTAACAGCAGTAATTCCAAACGGTATAGATAAAACCGAATACTATCCGTCGGTCCCGGAAAACCAAAGGGATGGGATCGGGACAATTTTTCACCTCAGCAAACACAAAGATCCGAAAACTGTACTGGCCGTTTTAAGAAAACTTCGTAAGGATTGTTCCGATGTGCCGCAGCGTGTGTTTGGAGTGAGCCGGAAGCCAAAAGAACTCGCTCGCAGTGTGTATGTTCGATTTCCAACTGTAGATAAGGCCAGAGACATCTATTCTCATAGTTTGATTTGGATAATGCTTAGTCGCTCCGAGGGATTCCCAAATCCGGTCCTCGAAGCTATGGCTTGCGGATGTGCCGTCGTCGCAACGGATTGCGGTGGAACAAAAGATATAATAACAGACGGCGAAAACGGCTTCCTGGCAGAGGTTGGAAATGTTGACGAAATAGTCGATAAGGTCAAGCTTCTTCTTGATAATTCCAAATTACGTCAACAAATAGTCGGTAAAGCACATGAGACAACAAAAAAATTTACATGGGAAAACTCTATCTACAAATGGGAGAAAATCCTGAAAAAAATCGCTGACAGATGACCAGAGTCACTCGCTGACTCACGGCCCGGCGGTACCCGCGCATGAACAACAGGCAACAATAAAAAACAGCTTAAAATGAAAATTAGCGAAAACTCTGAACTAAAGATCGGATTGCTCGGTGCTTCTTTTGATACAGGCAATTTAGGAGTAAGCGCTTTAGCCGAATCAAGCATCAAAATAATTTTTCATAAATGGCCTAACGCCAGGGTCACTCTTGTGGGCAGTGGATATACGCCAAAAGAACACAGTCTTTTTTTATCAGACAAACAGGTATGTATTAAAACAGTTCCCATAAGATTCTCAAAAAATATCCTATTACCTTATCACTTCCTGTGGTTTACGCTTTACGGGCTTATCGTTAAAATACTACCGGGTGCATCACTTAAAAATTCCTTGGTGAACCGCAACCAATACTTCAAAACGCTATATGAAATGGACCTTGCCGTAGATATTACCGGCGGAGACAGCTTTAGTGACATTTATGGTATGCGCCGATTCATACTCAGCTTTTTAAACAAATGGCTCATCATATTCCTTGGAAAAAAGCTGGTCTTTTTGCCGCAAACGTATGGGCCATTTAAAAAAAATATTACCAGAATTTTGGCTAAATATATATTAAGATGCGCAAGTATTATCTACGCGAGAGATAAAGAAAGTTTAGAATATGTGAAGAATTTACTGCAGAATAATAAAGAAAATGGAAAAGTCAGATTCACCCCGGACGTTGCCTTTATCCTGGATCCTCGTGAACCTGAACATCTTGATATAGGCTCATTATCAACCATACGAAAAAACAATTCGATCTTGATTGGAATAAATATCAGCGGTCTTCTTTTCAGAGGCGGCTATACAAAAACCAACATGTTCGAACTCAGGACAAATTATGCTCAAGTGGTACCTGAAATCATCGAATCGCTTCTTAAAGATCAAAGAACGCTTATTCTTCTGATACCACACGTATTTCCACTACCTGAATTCGAATTTATAAGTGATTTAAACGCGTGTATGAAAGTATATGAGCAGCTCAGCCAACAATACCGGGATAGAGTATTTCTTGCCCGAGGTCAATACAACCATAACGAAATTAAGTACATAATAGGCATGTGCGATTTCTTTATTGGTTCACGCATGCATAGTTGTATTGCAGCCATGTCACAGTACATCCCTGCAGTCGGAATTGCCTATAGCAAGAAATTCAACGGAGTTTTTGAGAGCATTGGTATGGCCGAATACGTTGCGGATGCGCGTATCCTGTCAAAAAAACAAATATTGAATATTATCGAGTCAGCTTTAAGGCGGATGGATAAAACTCGAAAGCACCTTGAAAGAATAATTCCAAGTGTAAAAGATGAAATATTAAATTCCGTTCTATTAAATCCTTGAGACTATTAACGTAGTAGCATTTCCAAAAAAATAAACGGGAAATTCACACAATATATACCGGAGGTAAATACCTAATGACAAGAATTGCACTAATATATCCAAGCAAGCAAACATCTGAATTGGGGATGTCTTTGGGAATAGGATATCTTGCTTCTTTCGTTAGTCAAAACAATGATGTCGATGTAAAGGTTTTAGATACCGGGGTCTCCACAGAGAAAGAGTTGAATGCGTTCCTCCAAAATGGATATGACGCCGTCGGTGTTTCAATTACAAGTAGAACCTACGGAGAGGCCATCGAGATATCAAGGAAATTTCGCCAAAGCCATCCTAATGTTCCAATCATTTTCGGTGGTCCACATGTATCCATCATGAGGCAAGATATACTGAAGGAGCCCGTTATTGATCTGGCTGTATATGGTGAGGGAGAGATAACATTCAACGAGATTATAAACCTAATCAGGAAAAGAAACTCTCTGTCCAATATAGAAGCTCTTAGCAAAATCGAAGGATTAATATTCAGAAACTCAGACAGTATCGTTGTTAATCCCCCAAGGCCGTTAATAAGTGACCTCGACACCCTGCCGTTCCCCGCCCATCACTTGTTTCCTTTGAAGCGATATGAAGGAAAAATGCCTATGATTACAAGTCGTGGGTGCCCCTATGCATGTGCATTCTGCTCTTCTTCTCAAATATGGGGCAGAAAGTGGCGCCCCAGAAGCCCAAAGAACATCATCGAAGAGATAAAGTACATATTAAGAGAATTTGGCACTTATCCTATTGATTTTCATGATGACAGCTTCAATATCGATCTTAAAAGAGTCAACGCCTTATGTGACGAATTCCTCATAAACAATCTCAAAGTGCCCTGGGGAGTTAGAGGATTCAGAGTAGATAAGATTAATAATCACATAGCGACTAAAATGCAGCGTGCCGGATGCACACATTTGGCCATAGGAATAGAATCCGCAAATCCACAGATACTTAAACGTATAGGCAAAAGAGAAACCATAGAACAGATAGCTATCGGCATTAAAATACTACGCTCCGCCGGAATAAAAGTTACGGGACAATTCATGGTCGGAAATCCAGGTGAGACTCTTGAAACCGTACAGGAATCTATCGAGTTCGCCCAAAAGAATCTTGGCAAAGCTTTTTTCGGGACTGCAGTTCCATTTCCTAAAACGGAATTATGGGAATATGTTAATGAACATGGAAGTTTTCTGGTCGAGCCCGATTGCACTACATTTGAAAACACTCATCCCCGAATTATTTTCGAAACACCTGAATTCAGCGCCCAACAAAGATTACAGGCTGTTGAAATGGTTAAGCAAGCTGGATATACATGTGCAGGAGGATATGAAAAAAAACAGTCTTATTTAAGAGCCCTGAGAAACAAGATTATTTATACATATTTGTTTAGGTTTCTACCACCAACAATATCAACCAGGATTTATACATTCCTACAACGTCTTAAAGGGCGTGAGAAAAGTTCAAAGTGATTATTCAAAAGAAGTACTTCAAATAAAGGCATAAAAGTAATAAAGCTTGTTTATCTCCAGATTATCCTTGTTGCTTTCCAAAGGGCTGTCACAGGATTGAATTGTTCAATATCCAGTCAGACCAGACGGGCAAATAGTATGAAAAAATTCAAAGAGATTATATTCGATCTCTTACAAACAAATAGCTAATGCTCAAGAAGCAATATTAAATACTTTTAGTCCTATTCTATTATAAGCATTTTGAGAAGAATTAAAAACGTTTCAGATGTAGCCTGCTGGCGCCTTTGTTTGGGCTGTGGAGCATGTGTTCAAGCGTGCCCGGAAAAGTCCATTCAATTGGTGGATGTCCAGGACCAGGGAATAAGACCAGTCGTCAATCCTGCTTCCTGCAAAAAGTGCGGAGAATGTCTTAAGGTGTGCCCTGGAATCGAGATAGCTCATCAGTCGTCTCATAATAAAATCATAGCTGAGCTGAACCAATCATGGGGACCGGTACTGGAAGTATGGGAAGGCTATGCCACTGATCCTGAAATAAGGTACAAAGGCTCATCCGGCGGAGTTGCAACGGCTCTGGCATTGTATTGTCTGGAAAAAAAAGAAGCTTCAGGTGTACTGCATATAGGCACACACCCTGAAGCCCCTTTACAAAACATTGCCGTGTTCAGTAAGAGCAGAGAAGAACTTTTAGCGTGTACCGGCTCACGATATTCGCCGGCAGCCCCTTGTGAGAGGATTGATTGGATTCAAGAAGGCAGCGATTCCTGTGTATTCATTGGCAAACCCTGTGATGTTGTCGCACTACGAAAATCACAAGTGCAAAACGAGCAGCTCAACAACAAGATACACCTGGCTATCAGTATATTTTGTGCCGGTACTCCCGCCACCGAGGGAACATACAATATCCTTAATAAACTTAATCTTAAAACTGACCAGGTTGATGAATTGAGATATCGCGGTTGTGGCTGGCCCGGAATGACTTCAGTAAAAATAAAAGGTGTTAACAACCAGATAAAACACCTAAGTTACAAAGAATCATGGGGCGATATTCTCAGCAAATATACCCAGTTCAGATGCCGTTTATGTCCGGATTCCACCGGTGAATTCGCTGACATCTCCTGTGGAGATCCATGGTATCGAAAAGCCGAACCTGACGATAAGGGGTGGTCACTTGTTTTGGCAAGAACCGAACGCGGCAGGGAAATCCTGCAGAAAGCAATTAAAGAAGGCTATTTGAAACTTGAGCGTGTCGATCCAGTTGCTGTGCCGCGATCACAGCAGGCTCTTCTTGCTCGAAGACGTCACCTTTGGGGACGTTTGCTTGTATTAAGGACGATGTGTGTTCCAATCCCGCAATACACCGGATTTTCCTTATTCAAAAACTGGCTGGAACTCTCAACGATAGAAAAGTTGCGTTCATTTGGTGGGACATTCAGACGTCTTATAATGCGTGGATGGTTCAGACCTCTAAATCCGGCCGACTCAAACATGCCGCAACAAACCAACATTACCGATAATAATCTTTTAAATTCAAAAGGGTCCGAATTCAAATGCAAGGCGTAACATTAACAATAGCCATTGTTCTATCAATTTTAGTACTGACGCTGCGCCCGCGTCACGCCCTGGTTGTATATATTGCAGGCTTGTTATGGTATCCGAGTTTTTTGGCAATTAGTATAGGCACCATAGATATAATAGTAAGTCGTGTCGTTGTAACAGTTTTACTTATAAGATGTTTATCCAACGATCAGATTCGAAGTAGATTTAGAAAAACCAAATTAGATAAATGGGTAGCATTTAACATGCTTGTGTCTGTTGGAATAGTTTTTCTGACCCGCCCAACACTATTATCTGTAGAAAACCGCGGTGGGTTCCTTTTAGACACATGGCTCGCTTATATGGTCAGTCGATACATTGTGACCGACAGACCGACACTGATTTCCGTAATAAAGTGTATTAGTATTGTCTTAGTACCTCTTGCAATATTAGGTTGTATTGAAGCTGTCACTGACTGGCAGCCGTTTGTCCCTTTGAGACGTTTTAATCCATGGAATCCGGAATTCGGGATGACAAATGTAGGTAGCCGTTGGGGATTTACCCGAGCTATCGGGCCTTTCAGCCATCCAATCTTATTCGGCGGTGTTTTTGCCATGTTCCTGCCGTTAATTTACTATTTGCGCCACGAAAGAGACAACTGGAAGACTTTGGCTTATATTCTATCCGCAATTACCATACTTGGAGCATTAAGCAGTATGTCAAGCGGCCCATGGGTTATGCTGATAGTAGTAATTTTTTGCTTCATAATGGAAAGGTTCAAACAATGGGTCAAACCGACAATATACTTTTTTATTCTTTCCTGTATTATCGTTGAAATAATCAGCAACAGAGCATTCTATTATGTCGTTGCTTCCTATGCAAATAAGCTCGGCGGTGCGGGTTGGCACCGGGCAAGATTAATTGATGTAGCTATAAGGCATTTTGACCAATGGTGGTTTATAGGCTGTGGTGGAAAGGATCCCGGTTGGGGTCACTATTTTGGGATGGGGCACACAGACGTGACAAATGAATATATCCTGGCCGGAGTTAAATACGGCATTATAGGTGTAATAGCTCTTTGCGGAATGCTTGTCGTAGCGTTTCGCGGCCTTATATCAGCGTACAAGAAAACTAAACAGCCGAATTTACAATCTTTTTATTGGTCTCTGGGTACCATATTGTGTTCTATTGCGATTGTCTGGACGTCGGCCAGTTTTTTCGGGCAGTTGATGCCGCTTTTTTATTGTTTTCTGGGAATAATCGGCTCCTGTTCGCTCTTCCCGACGGCCCAAAGAATCATGTATAGAAAAATTTCAATTAATAACAGCGGCAAAAGAATTGTGCGAAAAAAAATTAAGCAGCTATGAAAAAACATAGCAGAAAAAACGATAAGACGAAGCTGCCCGACGGCTGGAAATTCAGCATTGCAACAAGTGTCGAAGAAATAGAGGCGATTCGGCCCATCTGGGAGGAAATGCAGGGCAAGGAATCCTCGCCTGCAATTAATGCGGATATCGATCGTTACCTTTCTGTCGTAGAGGCAATGAAGGAGACAGTTCAACCTTATGTCATGATACTTTTTCATAACGATAATCCGACGGCAATGATTATTGCCTGGCTTGAAATGCATCGACTCAGGATCAAATTGGGTTATAAAACTTTGTTAAGTCCGAAATTAAAATGTCTGACCGTTGTGTATGGAGGCATCCTGGGTGAGCCGAACAGCGATGTTTGTCCTTTTATAATCCGCGGATTGATGAAACAGCTACAGTCTCGGAAAGTCAGCATGATTTATTTTAACCACCTCAAAACGAATTCTCTTATTTATACACTTTCCAGGAAGCTGCCCGGTATCCTTAGTAAAGGCTATTTCCCTGAAATTGAAAACCATTTCAGTATGTCAGTACCGGAAAACCTTGAACAATTTTATAAGGCCCGCTCACATAAACACAGAGCCAGACTCAAACGTTATATAAGGAAACTCGAAAAAGAATATCCAAACGGCATTAAAATGGTTACTTACAGTCAAGAAGCTGATTTGGATAAAGCCATAAAAGCGGCTTCCCGGATTTCACGATCAACCTACCAGTTCGGATTAGGATACGGATTTACCGACGATTCCAAAACACGATGCCTATTAACAACCGCCGCAAAGCAGGGGTGGCTTCGTATCTACATACTTTACATTGGCGAAGAGCCATGTGCATTTCAGAATTGGCTTCAATACGAAAAAGTCTATATCGGGCACGGAAAAGGATTTGATCCCAAGTGGGGTAAGTGGCGGATTGGCACAATATTATTTTTAAAAGCGGTTGAACATCTTTGCACCGATCCCACTGTGGAGGTGATTGATTTCGGATTCGGTGACGCCGAGTACAAAAGAAGTTATGCCGATGTGAATTGGCAGGAAGCCTCTGTCCGTATTTTTGCGCCACACTTTTACCCAATATGCACCAACATGCTGCGAACATGTGTTGCAGCCATGAATTCGGCTTTAAGATATACGGCAGATAAATCCGGCCTTAAAAATAGGATCAAACGCCTGTGGAGAAACCGACTCGAGAATAAAAACTCTGAAAAATGATTATAACACTAACATATTCAGCTTCAAAAGCAAAAAAAGCGAACCACTTCATAATAGAAAATCTGTTTCAATCGGTTTACAAAAAATCTGATATTCTTTAAAATCTGAAACTTGTAGTCTAAAGGACATATAACCTCGTGGTAAAGGCTAACCAAAATAAAATATTTGCATTATTGACGGTCCTCCGTCCTTACCATTGGATCAAAAACACGTTTGTCTTTGCTCCATTGGTGTTTTCCGGCCGATTTACGCAGATAAATATGTGTCTGAAGACTACATTAGCCTTTATCAGTTTTTGTATGGTCTCCAGCGCTGTTTATGCAATAAATGACATCTGTGACCGGAGTGAAGATCGGCGACACCCAATGAAAAGATTCCGTCCTGTTGCCAGTGGTGCTATAGCACCGACTCTGGCAGTGCTTCTAAGTATGATATTTATTATTCTTGGTCTGGCTATAGCGTGTTTTTTGAACCGGTTCGTGTTCCTCGTTGTGCTGCTATACATTTTCGTTAATATAGCCTACTCTTTAGCCCTCAAACGCATCGCAATTCTCGATGTGCTGACAATTTCTTTTGGTTTTGTCCTGCGTATAATATGCGGCGGCATGGCAATTTCGGTAACACCTTCATACTGGCTGGTTTTATGCACAGTAATGATATCCATATTTCTTGGTTTTACCAAAAGACGTGTCGAGTTGCTCGCTGTCAACCCAGAGAAAAACAATACCCGTCCCGTGCTCAAGGACTACAGCATCGCTTTTCTGGACCAGGTCATCTCTATGGTCACCGGCGCCACTATCATTGCGTACGCCCTATATACCGTCGATGCACATACGCAGATGGTTTTGGGAACCAGAGCTATGCTGCTTACGCTTCCTTTTGTAATCTACGGATTATTAAGGTACATATACATTATTTACCATCTTAAGCAAGGTGCCGACCCGGTCGAAACTCTTATCCGTGATATACCGACAATCATAAATCTTTTACTTTGGGTAGTGACGTCACTACTCGTTGTTAAATACGGCGGTAAATTTGATTTATTTCACTGAGTTCATGAGAACTTCCTGAAGTAAACTGATAATCTCTCAAAGGATTAAACGAATACAGTAACATGAAAATAATCACCGAGGAATGTCACTATGAGCAGTGATCACGAAAATCCATCTGAAAAAACTGACACGCTTGCCGGTGGGACATTCGAAACTAAAAAATACTATGACAAAAAAGGCTGGACGAAGCTTAAAGACGGCCGCCTGAGCGATAACGTACGCTGGAGACAGCAGGAGCACGGCCCTTTGCGTTCCTTAAGCCAACAGGTCCACATTCAGAGAATCTGCGAAGCAATAGCTCAGGCCGGCGATTCGTTGAACCTTCTCGAATGCGGTTGCGGCGGAAATCCCGAAACGAATCTTCTAAGCTTGTGCGCACATTATACGGGAGCCGATTTTTCCTCCACAGGATTAGAAGTAGCAGATGAAAAACTCAAATCGGCCGGTGTCCCATACAAGCTTGTCGAAGTTGATGCCTGCTCTATGCCCTTCGTAGATGAGAGTTTCGATGCCGTTTACTCAGCCCATATGGTCTATCACATTCGAAATCCAAAAGGCCAGGTCGATGCCTTTTATGAGATGCTCCGCGTAACCAAGAAAGGCGGGATTGTCGTGCTAATCCTCGCAAATCCCCGGCCTCTACTATTTCCCGGCAGGTTGATCCAGCGGCTGATAGCAGACATGCCTTTTGTGGGCCATACGCTTTACAGGCTGCGCAGTAAACTAAAAAATAAACCTCCAATTCCATATAATCCCCGCCCCATAACATGGATGCGGCGGCAACTGGAACCGCTGGGGCAGGTTGAAATTATCTGTGCACAAATGGCTTCGCTGTGGTTTAGTAAACACGTGACCGAAAAGCATCTATATGGCCGCTTAGCCTGGAAGGTTCTTCTCTGGCTGGAAAAAAATCGCCCTAAAGCCAGTGCCTGGTTAGGCAGCTATGTTCAGATTACGATACGCAAAACTACTTAACTGCATAGATATCTGCTGATTATCTAATAATGTATTCTAAAACTTATATGGGCACTATTTATCTTGTTCTCCCACTGCTATATGGTCAATAGAAACATCATTTGTCGTTTACAAAAGGACATGCGTGAGATGCCTTTTAGAGGAGGTAATACAAAATTCTGATTTTGTGGACAGCTCTTGTTATTGCTTCGGTCGTATTTCTGTACATAGGACTACCACTTATCTACAGAATATATGCATGTTGGATTCTTAAAAGTAAGGCTGTAAAATCCAATGCTCTCGTTTTAACCTTCGATGACGGCCCAAGTAACAGATTAACTCCCGCTATTATGGACTTGCTCGACCAATACAAAGCCAAGGCCGCCTTTTTCTTACTGGGAAAACATATTCCAGGACGGGAGAAAATCGTAAAACAAATACAAGAACGAGGCCATGAAATCTGCTCCCATGGTTACGACCATCTGAACTATTTGAAGGTTTCTCCATGGCGTGCATTAGCGGATATTAGGAGGGGTTGGAAAGCTATCGATGCCGCTCTGGGACACAAGCGGGAAAGGTATCCGTTCCGACCACCCTACGGCAAATTGAACATTGTTTGTTTATTATATTTATTAGCCAGGCGAGTACCAATTGTCTATTGGACGAAAGATTCGGGAGATACCAGCAAATCAAAACCGGAAAATCAAAAAATCGAATTGCTTACAGCAAATGCACAGGGAACAGTACCTTTGGCCCATGATTTTAAGCGCTCCGATGAAAGGACCGAACATTTGATCCTCGAATCCATTCAGCTCGCTCTTGAAAGAACTCAAGAAAATGGTATGCGGATTATGACTGTTTCAGAACTTCTGAACAGCAGGAAGTAGGAAATCCCAATAAACGGATGTATCAATAATAATCATATACAGGAACACAAGAAACCTGCTTCGACACTGTTTAGCCGATGGTTCAACGGAAATGGTCAGGAATGAATTCCAGCAATTAATCTTGAAATAAAGAAATTCAAGATTATGTCGCTAAAAGAAAAACTTATATATAATCGGAAGTCTTATATATCTTTAGTAAATAATTTGAATATTGCAAATAGAACTACTTTGATGCAAAATAGCTAACAAGTAAGAAACTATCCAATTTAAGATATTTCAAAAAGTTCAAACATTAAGTATTGGAATATATGTTTTTTTATAAGATATATAGAAAGATCATAGGAATTTTAGCAGCACCTTTCTACCTCTCCTACTTCTTTGAAAAAGAGGTTGGTCGCGATTATGGCTTAGGACTTCTTGGCAAAATAAAGATCATTCTCAAGTTTCGAGAGAATAGCAGGAAAATAATTGCTGCCACTGGCTGGCTTGAGCATTTACGCATTGCTACAGAGATTCTCAAGGCGCCTTCATCTGTAGAAGGTGACGTGATTGAATGTGGATGCTATAAGGGTGGAAGTTCCGCAAATCTTTCCCTGATTTGTGATATCGTGGGTCGTAAGCTTGTCCTTTGTGATTCGTTTGAAGGACTGCCGGTTTTGGAGGAATGCGATAAGGTCCATTATAATGTCTTCAAACAGCGGATAAGGCTTTACGAAAAAGGACACTTCACAGGAGGGCTCAACGAAGTTAAGGATAATATAAGCAGATTCGGAAAAATTGGTGTTTGTAAGTTTGTAAAAGGTTACTATAAAGACACGCTAAAGCACCTGGATGGTTCTTACATATTAATTTTTGTCGATGTCGATTTACACAAATCACTCAAAGAATGTATAACGCAGTTATGGCCTCGTCTTGTAAATGGCGCCTACCTTTTTTCGCATGAGGCGCAGGATCTGGCTTATACCTCACTATTTTTTGATAAACAATGGTGGCAGGAAAATCTTAAGTGTGAGCCGCCTGGTTTCGTTGGTGCAGGAGTCGGCCTACCACTTAGCATAGGCGAAGGCTCCGGTTTGGGGTATGCTGTCAAACTTGATAAAAATTCACATACGAAAGATTGGGATTCAATTTCATTTAACACAGAGCCGCGATTGCTCTAAAACTTCAGGTTTTGCTAAGAATCCGTAAGGTAATTTAGGGAGCTCAGATATGAAATTGTCAGATGTTAAAACACTACAAATTCAAGCTGTAAAAATAATCAGGTTCGCCCGCTTTTGTGACCATCGAGGGTACTTCACTGAACATTTCAGAAGAAGTGACTTCAAAAATAACAAGGCGATGGGCTTTATGAAAGATGTGGAATTCGTACAGTGCAATGAAAGTTATTCCAAAAAGGATACAGTGCGCGGTCTGCACTTTCAGTGGAATCCTTATATGGGAAAGTTAGTACGCACGCTAAGGGGCAGAATGATTGATATGGTTTTAGACATAAGAAAGGGTTCTCCAACATTTGGAAAGATAATTCTCTACGACATGCCCACAAATCATGAAGCAGCTTACCACGAGTGGATATGGGTTCCTCCCGGATTTGCACATGGCAACTTCTTTACAGAAGATAGTATGATCGAATACTTTTGTTCAGGCGAATACAGCCCTAATTGTGAGGCTTGTATATCACCTCTGGCAAAGGACATCGATTGGGGACTGTGTGATCCTGACTTAAAACAGCTATTTGATAGTATAGCACCTTCAACAACACTCATCACTGACAAGGATAAAAACGGCTATACCATTACCGACTGGAAAAATTGCGGACAGTCCAGCAATTTCATATATGGAGAATTGTAAAAAATGATTTAAAGAAAGGTCAAGCTGCAATGATACACAGGCCATATACTATTTTCACAGGAGGAAGTGGATTATTAGGTTCAGAAATTAAGAGAATTTTACCCGATATTAATTATCCTTCCTCAAAAGAGTTTGACGTTACAAACTACAATCAAATGAAAGAGTACGTTAAATCAAATGGTTGTGAGCTGATTGTTCATGCCGCTGCATTTACTTCGCCACCGTTGATTAATAAGGACCCGCTAAAGGCGCTGGAAGTGAATATTATCGGCACTTCCAATATCGTGAAATTATGCATGGAGTTCGATATACGGTTAGTTTACATTTCGACCGATTACGTCTTCAAAGGTGATCAAGGCAACTACAAAGAAACCGATCCCGTTTACCCGGTCAATAAATATGCATGGTCAAAACTGGGTGGTGAATGTGCCGTGAGAATGTTCGAGAACTCCCTGATAATCAGAACAACATTTGGACCCAATGTTTTTCCTTATGACAAGGCCTTCGTCGATCAATGGACAAGTAGACAAAGCGTGTCATTAATAGCGAAGAAAATCGGCAACTTGCTCGATAAAGACATAAAAGGAGTCATGCACGTTGGGGGCAGGAGGAAAACCGTGTTTGAATACGCAAAGAAATTAGACGAATCAAGAGATATTTCAGAATTATCAATATCTGACGTTCCATTCGATGTCCCGGTTGATACATCACTGAATTGCGACAAATACAATGAATTGATAAACGAGTAGTTCGAACAAGAAGGAAACAAAAAGATGAAAATTTTAGTTGCAGGGGGAGCAGGATATATTGGCTCATATTTGATATCGGTTTTATTGGAACATGGATATGAGATTGAGGTTATTGATTTGCTGTGGTTTGGCAACCAATTGCCGAAAAATGTAAATGTTATCCAAAAGGACCTTTTTAAATGCAAGAAAGAGGATTTGGAAAAATATGACCAAATCGTTTTTCTGGCCGGCCTTTCAAACGACCCAATGGCTGAGTTTAATCCGTCAATGAATTTTGTTTTTAACGCGGCATTACCCTCATACCTGGCCTTCACTGCTAAAAAAGCGCACGTAAAGCGTTTTATTTATGCATCATCCTGCTCAGTGTACGGATATACGGTTAATGAGCTCTATAATGAAGAAAGTCCGGTAACATGCAGCTATCCGTACGGAATATCAAAACTGCAAGGTGAAAGAGGTGTGCTGCAACTTCAAGATGAAGATTTCTCAGTCATAGCGCTCAGACAAGGCACTGTATGTGGCTTTAGCCCCCGAATGAGACTGGATCTGATTGTAAATACAATGTTTAAATTTGCTATGATTGACAGACAAATAACGGTTAATAATCCGTCTATCTGGCGACCTATCCTAGACATTAGAGATGCCGCTACGGCGTATTTAAGGGCTATCCAGGCAGATTATTCTTTGAACGGAGTTTACAATATCACATCTGAGAATTACACAGTTGGTCAAGTTGGTGACATGGTCAAATACGAAGTGGAAAAGTTGACGGGAGAAAAAATCAATATCGTACTTAAAAATATTGAGGATTACCGAAATTATAAAGTTACAACACAAAAGGCAAAAACTTACTTAGGTTTTCAACCGCAATATTCAGTAACAGATATAATCGAAGATTTGTATCAACATATGAGCTATTTGGAAGATTACGATAACGACCAGTTTTATAATATTAGAGTTTTCAAGAACCTCAACACTCTTTAATATTTTCATCGTTTTAATGCTTGTAAAAGACTCGTGGAGACTTCAAAAATCCTTTCACTATAAAAAATGAATCTTCAGAGGTTCGACATCTTAAGGTAGCCGCCTCAAGTCTACTGAGAGCAGAAACACTTAAAAAAAATGAAGGTTATAACATAATGGACGTATCAATAATCATCGTTGCGTGGAATGTTCGAGAACTGCTTTATCACTGCTTAGAATCGGTCTTCACCGAAACTAAAGGTATTAGTTTCGAAGTGATATATGTTGATAATGCGTCGGAGGATGGCAGTGTTGATATGGTAATGAAAGAGTTTCCAGAAGTAAGAATAATACAAAACAGCAAAAACGAAGGATTTATAAAAGCCAATAACCAGGGTATTGAAACAAGCGAGGGAAGATATATTTTGCTTTTCAACTCAGATACCATTGTTCTAAATAATGCAATAGCAAAAATGGTTAAATTTGCTGATACAAATCCAGGATCTGCTATAGTCGGCTGTAAAGTCCTAAATCCTGATAGAACTTTACAGAGAAGCTGTTTTATGTACCCGTCCTTATTGAATTTACTCTTGTCCGCAACTTATCTTTATAAAATGTTTCCCAAGAACAGATTTTTTGGAAGAGAGGAAATGACCTGGTGGGATTTCAATGAAATTAAGGAAGTAGAAACAGTATGCGGTTGTTGCTCGCTGGTACGGAAAGAAGCCATAAAACAAGTGGGTTTGATGGACGAGAGATACTTTGTATATGGAGATGATCCTGACTGGTGTTACCGGTTTAAAAAAGACGGCTGGAAAATCCTGTTCACCCCAGAAGCAGAAATAATTCATTACGGGGGTCAAACTACAAAACAGATGACAAATGAATTTAAATTACAGTTGTACGGGAGCATCCTGATCTTTATGAAACTTCACAGAAGCAAGCCCGCATTCCCTTTTGCCTGCTTTCTTACATCGCTGTTTTTCTTTATTCGAATACCTTATTGGCTTTTAAAGGCTTTGCTTGATAAGAATGTTAGAAAGAAGTCCATCGAAACTGCAAAAACTTATTTAGCTGGAAGCTTCTACTGCCTGACGAACTGGAAAAAATTGTTAATGAATAAAGATGTTATCAAAGATAAATTATATAAAAGAGAAGTTGTCCAGAGCGGTTCTTAGCACTCTTCTTCCCTTTTCTATTCGGCATCCAAATATGAATCACAATACTTATATCGTGTCCACGCCAAATAAGCAAAGCGATAATTAAAATGCAGGCTTATTCCAAAGGTATCATAAAGGCACTTTTTAGTCGGATTGATATATGAAAACACACAATGTCCTGTTCGTTTTGAAACCAAAAGAGCACGTGATATAACTATAAAGTGACATGATTTTCCTAACTGTCGGAACACAATTTCCATTCGATCGATTGATCAAAGCCGTTGACGATGCAATCAGGCACGGACTTGTTGAGGACCAGGTATGGGTTCAGATAGGTCGAAGTTCTTATCGGCCGCGTAACTTCGAAAAATCAACAAAATTTCTGGAAAAACATATATATGACCAATGGATGCTGAAAGCATCGAAGGTTATTAGCCACGCCGGTATAGGTTCCATAACAATGGCACTGGACCAGGCCAAGCCATTGCTTGTTATGCCCCGGCTTAGAAAATACGGCGAAGTTGTCAACAATCATCAGGTGGATATCGCACAAAAATTCGAGCAGTGCGGTTACTTGCTGGCGGCATATAACATTGAAGAAATGCCGGAGAAAATAAAAAGCTTAAAATCCTTTATACCTCAAAAAAGAGATACTCAGGCCGAAATAGTAACAGAACGAATTTCAACATTCCTTAACCGTATTGGATAAGAATATCGGGCATAGGCTCTTCCGGAAATAGAGAACTTAAATAAAGAACAGATTATTCTTAGATATGGAAAGAATAGATACACTTTGCTTCGGCGGTGAGGATTGGTGGTATCATAACCGCGGGCATATCGATATGCAGATGATGCGGCGTTTTGCCGACAAAGGCAGAGTACTTTACGTCAACTCAATAGTAATGCAAAAGTTCAATATCGGGCAGGGCCGAAAATTTATCCAAAGACTAGTCCGAAAGACCAAAAGCATTTTTACAGGTCTCAAAAAAGCAGATAAGGATTTCTGGGTTTATAGTCCATTTTCATTGCCGGTCCAGCACATCAGTTGGGCAAAACCGGCCAATGAACTTCTCCTGCAATCTCAGATTGGACTCGTAAAACACAGGATAGGAATGGAGATATCCGTCGTTTGGGTAGCCTGTCCCCCCGCTTGCGATATGGCAATTAAAATGAAAAAGAACAAGTTGGTGTACCAGCGGACCGATCGTTTCGAAGATTTTCCCGGTGTCAATATCGAGAAAATTAAGAAGTTTGACAGGCGGCTAAAGGCAAATGCCGACCTGACAATATACGTAAACAATAAGCTATACGAAGAGGAAGCCGACCAATGTAAAAAAGCCTTCTATCTCGACCATGGCGTTGATTTTGAAATGTTTTCATCGCCGCTACAGAAAACGAGCGAACTTCGAGATATAGCCGATATTCCAAAACCCATTATCGGTTTTATCGGCAGCATTGACGACTGCAATCCTGATATTGATTTTCTGGGGAAAGTCGCAGATTTCCTGCCCAACATGTCTTTCGTTGTAATAGGTAGAGCACAAATGGATTGCTCTGCATTAACTGCCAGGAAAAACATATGGATGTTGGGCCAAAAACCTTACGAGCTAATCCCTGAATACGGAAGAAGATTCGATGTTACACTTTTACCATTAAGACAAAGCCGATGGGCCGAGGCGGTTAATCCGCTAAAGCTGAAAGAGTATCTGGCTATGGGAAAACCAATTGTCAGCACACCCTTTCCTCAATTACAGGAATATCTTGATGTTGTCTACGAAGCTGATACTCCGGAAAGTTTCGCCGCCTGTATTAAAAGGGCAATCTCCGATGACTGCCCTGAGCTTGTCAACAAAAGAAGAGATAAAGTCAAAGGCTCATCCTGGGACAGCAAGGCCGAGCTTGTATTGAACGAATTGTTTGGCGAAAAGTGACCTGATTATGAAATCTCAGCAAACGCACAAATCGAATAATTTGAAAATCTGCCTTGCTGCATCGGGTGGAGGTCATTTA
>Ga0315545_1002040_pt1 | contig 18711 bp, 13 predicted proteins | sample SalMarSW160210MG_FD_203096 | JGI IMG/M metagenome (GOLD analysis project Ga0315545, IMG submission 203096) | Salt marsh sediment microbial communities from the Plum Island Ecosystem LTER, Massachusetts, United States - Salt Marsh Sediment SW1602-10 ...
TTGACCAAAACGCGACAATCAACGACAATATGATTAGACATGCTATCAGCTTCATTCTCACCTCCAAGGGAGATGTAATCCACTGATAGTATGCCAGCAATTATCTCAGTTGTCCAAGGACACTACCTACGAGTCAAGCGACTGGACAAATTTCTGCAATCTCCTGTGAAAGCCTTGCTTGATCTCTTGTTTAGCGGCCATATTTCTCCCTCCTGTTGGCATAGCTTACGGCGTCTCGATGAACACCGACACCGCGTCTACCCGGTAGTTGACCAGCGAGATCTCCACGTCCTCGTGGATCAGCGAGGCGTAGCAGTACTGCGGGTTGCGGGCGGGGACGACTTCTACGAAGCGGATGCCGCCGCTGATGACAGTCCGTGCGCCAGCTGGCAGGTAGTAGTACGTATTGGGGCCGTCCACCACTTCTATCAGGTCGTCCGGGCCGCCCACCGCCCAGCGCCACGGATGATCGATAGGACTGGTCTCGCAGTGGATGCCCACGCGGAACACGCCCGGCTGCTGGTGTTCCTCCAGCGTGGCATAGTTCTGATCGCTGTCGTACACTGTGCCCGGTGGCGGGCCGCTGGTGCGGATGGGCACGCGGCTGTCGTTCTCGACCGTGAGCGTGAAGTAGAGCGTGCCGCCCAGCGGGATGCTCACGCTCGGCCCGCCTCCCTCGATGCCGCCTGACCATTCCACTTCGGCGTTGAGGATGTACGCTCGTGGCACGCCGCCGTTCTCGATGACCAGCGTGCCCGTCGCCTTCGTCCACTGGCCCACGGCGTCGCGGGCTTCCATGATGACAGTGTACGTGCCGTCTGGCGGCGGGTCTGCCCCGAGGTCCACCCCCGCGTCGTAATCGAACTCGTGGTAGCCGGCCTCGTTGAATTTCGTAGCTTTTTCGCTTTCCTGGACAAAGTATCGTGTGTTGTCATCCTCTCCGATCAGGTAGACGTTCAGTTCCTCCACGTCCTTCTTGAGATCGACGACGATGGTCGCCCGATCGCTGATGCTGTCGCGGTTGGGGGTGATGATGGGTGGATACACGCCAAAGCCGCGCAACTCCGGCAGCGTGGTGTCGGCGTCGGCGATGGTAAGGGTGCCGGTGACTCGTTCGGTGTGATCCATCTTGTCGGTGGCTTCCACCGTCCACGTGTAGACGCCATCTTGCAGCACACGCTTTTGCACTGTGAACCCCTCAAATGTCTCGCCGGGTAGCAGGTAGCCATCCACCACACCGGCGAAGTAGAGGGTATAGGGCTTTTCCACGGAAGGGCCATGGTGGATGTGATCGCGAAAGTAGTAGCGTTCTCCTGCTTCGTCCTCAAAGTAGATCGAGATGTCCGCGCTGCGGGAGAGATCGAACGTGACCAATACCACGTCCTCGTCACCGTCGGCGTTGGGTGTGATCGCATCCTTGTTGAAGGAAACCTGGTTGAGCAGCGGCCTTTCGCAGCAGGCGGTCAGAGCCAGCGCGACTCCCAGTATCACTGCTGCCGCCAGTATGTATCGTGTTCGCACAGCAATCCTCCCTCGATCAGGGTTCGGGCGGAAGTATACCATGGGTCGGTGGATTGGTAAATGAGGAAATCTTGTAGGGTGCATTTCCTATTGGGTCAAATGACTCGAGTTTAGACAAAGTTTAACGCGCCGGGCAGATGCCCAGCCGAACCAAGAATCTTAACAATCGAGCTTCGTGCCAATTTCAGGTCGATTTGGGCTTCTTCTTGCCCTTCTTGACCACTCGGCGTCGCTCAGGACGGGTGCGAGGCCGCCCTGTAGGCCATCCCGGCGACTTTCCGCGCGTTTGCGGTGATGCAACTGGGGTGCCAATTTCTCGGAAAAGCCCGCCGAATCCCTGTAGAACGCGCTCAGGCGTCGGATTCTCCTGAGCAGGCTGCCAGGGCAACGGGTGATCCTTGACCAAATCGCGGCCCAAGAAGAGCTGCCACTGTGCCAAGCTGACCAGCATCGTCCACAGATCGCAGCACTCTGCAGCCTGGAAGCGGGGCAGTGTCCAGTTGAGATACTGCTTGCGGAAGCGAATGCCGGGCTCCACTGGCCACCGGTATTCGTACCAATGCCATAGGTTCTCCAGTCGCTGGTCTTCTGCCTTCTGGTGTGGCGGTGGCTGGTAACCCAGCCAGAAGGGCGCTGACGGTTTCTCCCGCTCCAGGTGGGCTTCGACCAAGATGACACTGAACGACGTGGCGGCATCTTGGCGGGCGTGTTTATCATCCCAACGTCGCAGCCACACCTTTCCCCAGCGGGGATGCTCCAGTTCCACCATCGCAGCGGGATCTCCCAAGTCTCCGGCTCCTTGAACGCAAAGCGGTCTCCGTGAACACGAGGGCGGCCATGGCCACTATACACGCCTGGTGTTCCATACAAGACACGGTCACGTCGCATCCGCACCAGGGCGCCACACGGCTCATCCCTCAGCGGGGCCAAGAAGCGGTGGTTGCCATACTTGGCATCGGCTATGATGAGGTATAGCTTCTCCAGCATTTCCGCATACCGATGGCGGCACAGGTGTTTGACTTGCTCGACGCCTACCTCAACGTCCGTCTGCTGGCTGAGTGCCCGCCTGATGGAAACGGGAAGCCCCCAACTGCTACCTGCCTCAGGCACCCAGGCCAGCACAGAGTATGGATGACCGACCACGATCGATCCACCGTCGACTGCGGGCGTGGGACTGAAGACGTACTGCCGGTCAGCCAGAGCCCACGCCGCTGGATGAGGCCAAGCTGTGCCATCCAGAGAAAACAGCTTGGGACCCTTCGTCGGGATCTGCCGGATGAAGTGCCATTCCAACCATTCCCAGTCTTGGCCTTCTCTCTCAATGGCAGCGTAACTCCTGTGCCACTTGCGACAGAAGGTTGGCAGAAGACTCAACTCGGGAAAGGAGCGAATCGGTCGGCCGAGAAGTAACGCATCGACGAGCTCAAACTGGGCGTCACTGGCTTTGGTGAATCCGTGCTCGTAGGTAGCTTGGTGTCTGTTCAAAATTTGGGAACGTGTTCTGTATTCCCCACTGGGGCTGCAAAAAGACATACTTTTGGTGCAACTCGCCCCACTTCGATGCTATGTATGGCGCTATTTAGGGCTGACGCCCCACCAACAACCTATTTCCCCATTTATTGAACAGTCACCACGCTTGAGGAGTATTGATCGTGTCGAGAATTTCCAAGTTCGCACCTCTATTAGCCTTCTCGTTCATCCTCCTGGGCGCCTGCCTGCCGTCGACGACGCTGGCCCCAACGACGCAAGAAACCCAGACTCCCACAAAGCTCAGCCCGTGCGGAGACGGGAGATGTCAAGGCCCGGAAAACTCTCGCAACTGCCCGATCGATTGCGGCACGCCCTCCTCCACTTCCGCCGCGCAGGGCCCTGTGCTCTACCTGGGCATCATGGTGCACCTGGAAGGCTGGGACGACGATAAGGAGCAAGACAAGTTCGAGCAGCACGCGCGCCTGATCCGCGAGTATGCCAGCCTGTTCGAGACCTACGGCGCCAAGCTGACCCTCGAAAGCAAAGAGGTGACCGACGGCGCCCTGCGCTGGGGTGACAACGTCCTGCTCGAAATGGCGCAGCGCGGCCATGGCATCGGCGTCCACGCCGACATCGGCGGTCAAAGGGATTACGACTGCGGCCGTTTCGCCGCCGATCTCCGGCAAGAGTGGCTACAGCTCGAGTCGCTGGGGGTCACCGTGCGGCACGTCTCCGGCAACACCTCCCACTGCGATTGGGTCGCTGCCACCGTCGAGGCGGGTTACCGCTTCACTACCGGCCAAGTGGCCTACAGCGTGATGTCCATGCCTGTGGAACAACGCCCGCCTGCGTACCGCGACTGCAAGAGCCCGTCCACATGCCACCAGGTCTTCCCGCCTGAGCTGGAAGACCGCCTCCATCCCTGGCGGGCCGCCAGCGGCGCCGATTGGATCACCCACGACCCGACCGGTCAACTCGTCATCTTAGCCTCCAGCCAGGGTCTACCTTGTATGCAGGAAGAGCTCACCGGCCAGAGCACAAAGGGCTGCGTCTTCACCGCCGAGGACATCGACTACTTCACCGAAGAGCTGGAGAAAGCCATCGCGCTTGCGGAAAAGGACAAGGTCAACATCTTTTACGTCTCGTGGAGCCTGGGATCGCCTCTCGACCAGGCTCTGCTTGAAGAATGGCTGCAACGCATCGCCCAGTACGTCCAGACAGGCCAGGTAGAGTGGAAGACCCTGCCGGAAATGTACGACGCGTACATTCAATGGGAGCAAAGCCAGTAGCCGCGCGCGGACCCTGTTTGCGCAGAGGCCTGGAGCGACAACAGACCACACCCGCACGGTGACGCGCGTTTCCCGGCCGGGGGTTGCGCCGCTATCGCAGAAGGAGGGGCACCCCTTTTCACCTGTGGAGCTTGAGGCAAGGCTTGACAGCCCTCTGCTCTTGTGTCATAATGCCTGCGTCCTCGACAGGTAGACCCTTGACCCACTAGCTGCAAGGAGACACCAGACAATGGGAAGCCAGGCTCGTCGCTGGATAATCGGGATATTTATCCTGCTCATTGCCCTAGTAGCCGCTTTCGTTGTCCTGAACTTGATGCTTCCCACATGGTTCGGCCCCCCGGCAACCTTCGACATCTTCCCCGGCGAGGTCACACTCCTTCCGGGCCAAGGCTGGCAGTTTCAGGCCGTTCACGAAGGGAGATCGGTGCGCGGCATACAGTGGACAGCCACAGGCGGCACGATCGGCGCAGAGGGGTTCTACATTGCTCCCCCAGAGCCCGGCGACTACCAGATCATAGCGCAGCATCCCTCCGAGTTCTACTCCGCCGTCGCGACGGTACACGTCGTGCAGGACACAACCATCACCGAGGTGCCGTCGGCTTTGCCGACTCCCACCCAAACGGCAACAGTACCCACAGAGACCCCCGCCCCTCCCACGCCGACGCCCAAACAGCCCACGTCAACGCCGACTCAGACTCCCACGCCCACTCCTATTCCCGGGACGATCTTCGACGATAGCGGGGATTTCTTCGATTTCAACACTCTCCAGCCTTTCACTTACACCCTGCCCGGCTCCGATATCAAACTGGCGTGCCTCAATGAAGACCTACGGCTGATGCGGACAGTCCCGCCAGAGTTGGCAGGCGAGGTCGGCGATTGGGATACAGAAGAAAACCTGATCCTATGGATCGTGCTCCACGAGCCTATCTCACCAACTCTGAATGTGGAGACGTCGTGGCTCTTTGCCCTGGACACGGACAATGATCCGGCGACCGGACGCCCTCCGGGAAGTGGCCAGATCAATCCAGAACTGGGCGCAGAAGTTACCATCGGCGTGCACTCAGCGGCGAGCGGTGCCGGCTTTGACCCCTACATGTATGTGTGGAAAGCCGCGTCGAGCGATTTCGAACTGACAGCCATAGACTTGGAAACGCGCCTCAGCACGGCGCGGGACACGATCCTTATCCGCGTCCCAGTGAAAGAGTTAGCGGATGCGATCAGAGAGTTCGCACAAACCGAACCCGACTGGGACGAGGCCGTCGGTCGGTCAGCGACCCTGGCGATCGTCGGGGAAGTGATGGTGGCGGATTTCTATCCCGAACTGCCTTGACAGCCCATCCCACCTGTGGCATAATGCGGGCAACTTCATATCGAGCTTCACAGACGTTGATGGAGACGAGTAGGCGTGGGGTACCGGCGCAGAGAGCCCGGGACTGGTGAGAGCCGGGTGCGGGAATCACTCCGAAAATCCCTCCGGAGTTGCTGACCGAACAGTCGGTAATACCGACCTAGTAGATTCAGACGGGATCGTCCCCCGTTATCAGGACGCGGCGATGTTGGTCGCCGACGGAGAGGCCCCGCCACAGCGGGGCAAGAAGGGTGGTACCGCGGGAGATTGTGACTTCCGCCCCTTTGGGGCGGAAGTTTTGCTTTCGAGGAAGGGAAATGCAAGTCACCGTTCGACCAGCAACCAAAGCAGACGTACCGGCAATATTGGACCTATGGTGGGAGTCGATGGACTTTCACACGCGCGTGGAGCCGCGTTTTCATCTCCTGCCTCGGTCAGAGGCAAAAGAGGCGTGGGAGAAGCATCTGCGCGAGGACGTCTGGGACAAGGACGATTGGTGCGTGTTGGTAGCTGAGGCCGATGGTCATGTGGTGGGCATGATGATCGGCTCAGTACGCGATCCATATCCTGTCTACAAGCCAGAACGGCACGGTTCTGTATCCAACGCTTCCGTCCTCCCAGACGCGAGGCGCAGCGGCGTGGGAAGGGCACTGTTCAACGCGCTTAAGGCCTGGTTCCGCGAGAAAGGCGCAGGCTACATCCAACTCAACGTAGCCCACAACAACCCCGTTTCGCAGGCCTTTTGGCGGGCGATGGGGTGTACCGACTATATGGACCAAATGTGGTGCGATCTGGCAGTGGAGGGCGAATGACCGAGCTACTTTATCAAACAGACAGCACTCTGCGCGAGTTCGACGCCGTCGTGACCGAGATCGTCGGCGATGGCGTTGTGTTGAACAGAACCGCTTTCTACCCCGGCGGCGGGGGACAGCCGTGCGACCTTGGCTGCCTGCTGGCCGTCGATGAGGAATGGCAGGTCGTCAAGGTCAAGCACAGCGAGGGCCGCGTCGTGCACAAGTTGGACCGCGACCCACCGCCGGTGGGCACGCAGGTGATCGGAACTCTCGACTGGGCACATCGCTATGCCCTGATGCGCACCCACACCGCGATGCACATCCTCTTCGGCGTCATCTGGCGCGACTACGGCGCATTGGTCACCGGGGGCAACATGGAGCCGCTGCACGGACGGATGGATTTCGAGTTCGAGCGGATGCAGGCAGACTTGGTGAGTGAGATTGAGGAAAAGATCAACGCCGAGGTTGCCGCCGCCCGCCCGGTCAGCGTTCAGATCCTGCCGCGTGAGGAGGCATTCCAGATCCCTGACCTGATTCGTACGCGTGTCAACCTGCTGCCGCCCCACATCACCGAGGTGCGTGTGGTGACGATAGAAGGATTGGATACACAGGCCGATGGAGGCGCCCATGTAGACAACACGTCCGAGGTCGGGCACTTGCGCATCGCGGATTACAAGAGCAAGGGGCGCATCAACAAGCGACTGGTGGTAGAACTGGAGGAGATGGCAGAATGAGCTTCAAACCAGTACCCTCAAGTGTAGACTTTGTCGAGCAGGAATACCAGATACTGGACCTCTGGAAGACGACTGGTGCTTTCAGAAGACTGGTGGCGCTGCGCAAGGATGATCCCATCTGGGCCTTTACCGATGGACCAATTACTGCTAATAACCCGATGGGTGTCCACCACGGCTGGGGACGTACCTACAAAGACGTCTACCACCGTTTCTGGGCGATGAAGGGCTATCGCACCCGCTACCAAAACGGCTTCGACTGCCAGGGGCTGTGGGTCGAGGTGAACGTCGAGCGAGAGCTGGATTTCCGCTCCAAACAGGACATCGAAGACTATGGGATCGCCCGCTTCGTGCGCAAGTGCAAGGAGCGGGTGCTGCGCTACGCCGCCGTGCAGACCGAGCAATCCATCCGCCTGGGTTACTGGATGGACTGGAACGATACGGACATGCTGAACGATCTGGCTGAGAAACTGATGGATGATCCAGAGCAGACCATCACGGTGAAAGGGCCAGAGGGTCCCGTGACCGACACGGTCGAGCAAATCGTCGCCCGCCTAGGGTTGCCAGAAATGGGCGGCTCCTACTTTACGTTTGCGACCGAGAACAACACTATGATCTGGACCTTCCTCAAGCGCTGTCGGGAGCGAGGCTGGGTGTACAAGGGCCGCGACGTGATGCCCTGGTGCCCGCGCTGCGCCACCGCCATCAGTCAGCACGAGATCGTCACCGAGGGGTACCAGGAGATGACCCACCCCAGCGTTACGCTGCGCTTCCCGCTGCGAGGGCGGGCCGGGGAGAATCTCTTGGTCTGGACGACCACACCCTGGACGCTGACCAGCAACGTAGCAGCGGCAGTAGGACCGGAGCTGACCTACGTCAAGGTCCGCCAGGACGATCAAATCTACTATCTTTCCAAGGGCACCGTGTCGATGCTACAGGGCAAGTACGAGGTGCTGGAGGAGATGAAGGGCGAGACGCTGGACGGCTGGACATATGACGGCCCCTTCGACGAGTTGGAGGCCCAGCAAGCGGCTGGATCGCCCCAGGCCCATCGGGTGATCCTGTGGGACGAGGTCGGCGAGGCCGAAGGCACCGGCATCGTCCACATCGCACCGGGCTGCGGCGCCGAGGACTTTGCGCTGGGCAAGGAGTACGACCTGCCCGCCATCGCCCCGCTAGACGAGGAAGGGCACTTTGTCGCAGGCTTCGGCCCACTCAGTGACACCCACGTCTCTGAAAGCGCTCAGCGCGTCTTTGACAGCTTGCAGGAGAAAGGCATCCTCTACAAGGTCGAGGACTATACCCACCGCTATCCGATCTGCTGGCGCTGCCAGACCGACCTGGTCTTTCGCCTAGTGGACGAGTGGTTCATCTCGATGGACGAGTTGCGCCACGACATGATCGAGGTCACCAAGCAGATCCGTTGGCTCCCGTCCTTTGGACTGGACCGCGAGCTGGACTGGCTGCGCAACATGCGCGACTGGATGATCAGCAAGAAGCGGTACTGGGGCCTGGCGCTGCCCATCTGGGAATGCAGAGCCTGCGGCCACTTCACCGTCATCGGTAGCGCGGAGGAGTTGGAGGAGCGCGCCGTGGAAGGCTGGGAGCAGTTCCAGGGACATACGCCCCACAAGCCGTGGATCGACGCGGTCAAGATCACCTGTCCCAAGTGCGGCGCAAAGGTGAGCCGCATCCCCGACGTGGGCAATCCCTGGCTCGACGCCGGCATCGTCAGCTTCAGCACGATGCAGTACCGCACAAACCCGGACTACTGGCGTCAGTGGTATCCGGCCGACTTTATCTCCGAATCCTTCCCTGGCCAGTTCCGCAACTGGTTCTACAGCCTGCTGGCGATGGCAACGGTGCTGGAGAACTCGCCGCCCTTCCTGACCTGTTTCGGCTACGCCACGCTATTGGCCGAGGACGGTCGCGAGATGCACAAGTCGTGGGGCAACGCCATCGAGTTCAACGAGGCCGCCGACAAGATGGGTGTGGACGTGATGCGCTGGCTCTACTGCGCCCACAAGCCGGAGAACAACCTGCTCTTCGGCTACGGGCGGGCAGACGAGGTGCGGCGGCAGTTCCTGATCCCGCTATGGAACGTGTATTCGTTCTTCGTCACCTATGCGAACATCGATGACTGGAAGCCCACGGACGAAGGACGGAAGACAGAAAACGAAACACTGTTGGACCGGTGGATTCTGTCTCGGCTGAACCAGGTGGTCGCGCAGGTCACTGACCGGTTGGACAATTATGATGCCTACAGCGCAACGATGGCAGTTGAGCCTTTCCTGGACGATCTGACCAACTGGTACGTGCGCCGCAGCCGCCGGCGGTTCTGGAAGAGCGAGCAGGACGCCGACAAGAATGCAGCCTATGCCACGCTCTACGAGGTGCTCACCACACTCTGTCGCTTGCTGGCCCCCATCACCCCCTTCGTCACCGAGGTCATGTACCAGAACCTGGTACGTTCGGTCGATGCCGACGCGCCCGAAAGCGTGCACCACACAGACTGGCCGCAGGCAGACGCGGCGGAGGTAGACGAGGATCTCCTGGCGCGGATGGCCCTGACCCGGCAGATAGTCACGCTGGGTCACTCAGGCCGCGCTAGCGCGAACGTCAAGCTGCGCCAACCGCTGGCCCGCGCCTTGGTCCACCTGGAATCCGGCGACAGCGGGCTGGGCGACGAACTGCTGGCCCTGGTACAAGAGGAGCTCAACGTCAGGGAGGTCTCGTTCGTAGAAGCTGCGGGGGATCTTGTGACCTACCGACTGCTGCCGGACAACAAGGTACTGGGGCCACGCTTTGGCAAAAAGTTCCCGGCAGTGCGAAAGGCGCTCTCGGAACTGGACCCGGCTGCGGCAGCAAAGCGGTTGAGGGCGGCACTCCCCCTCCAGATTGCAGTGGAAGGCGAGAAGATCGCGCTGGCTCCCGAGGAAGTGTTGATCCAGGAGCAGCCCCAAGAAGGGCTGGCCGTTGCTTCGGAGCGGGGCGTGACGGTCGCGGTGGACGTCGTCCTGACACCGGATCTGGTAGCGGAAGGGCTAGCCCGCGATGTGATCCGCCGCGTGCAGAACCTGCGCAAGGAGGCTGGCTTCAACTTGGACGACCGCATCGCCACCACCTACCAGACCGAGGGCGAGCTGGCCGAGGCCATCGAGGTGTGCCGCGATCTGATCGCCTCAGAGACTCTGAGCATCGAACTGCGCGCCGGCCCGCCGGATGAGGGAGCTGCAACGAGCGAGGAACAAATCGCCGGACATTCGCTCACGCTGGGAATTCGCATGGCATAGCATGGGGCTCCGGGGTTTACAGAGATGCTTCTCGCCGCATTGAAGAAAGGGTCAAAGTCTCAACACCTTGCCAATTCAGACTGAGTAGGGTAGAATACGACCGCGTTGGGATAGTGTGCAGCTAGGAGGACAGATGCCTTTCTCGTACGACAAAGCAAAACAGCAACTGCTGGAAGAGCAGACCAAGCTCATCGAGCAGTTGAAGCAATTGAAGGAGAATGCCGAGTACGAAAGCGTCGGCTATAGCAACCACATGGCCGACGATGCCACAGACGCTTTCGATCAGGCCGTAGATGTGGCTCTGAAACGCACGCTCGACGAGTCGCTGGAAGGGGTAGGACGAGCACTGACCAAGTTTGATAACGGAACGTATGGCCTCTGCGAAGCCTGTGGTGCAAGGATTGATCGGGCGCGCTTGGAAGTGCTGCCTCAGGCACAATACTGCCTGGATTGCCAGGAACGTCACGAACACAGTTGAAAGGGCTCCATTGAAACGTTTCGAAATAGACCGAGATCTTGTGATTCTGCTCGTAACGGCGGCGTCGGTTCTGCTCGCCGATCAGATCAGCAAATACCTTGTCGTGACACAATTGGAGATAGGTCAGTCCTGGAACATCACCCCCTGGCTGGCTCCTGTCTTTAGTATCACCCACGTGAGCAACACCGGCGTGGCGTTTGGCTTGTTGCAGGGATTGAACGACATTCTCGTCGGCGTCGGCATCATCGCCATCATCGCGATTGCTGTGTATTCCCACCGCCTTCCCCAGGGGCAGTGGCTGACGCGCGTGGCGCTGGGACTGGCTCTGGGTGGAGCCATCGGCAACCTCATCGATCGGGTGCGCCAGGGGCACGTCGCAGATTTTATCGACGTGAATTTCTGGCCATTCAGGGATTTCCCGGTGTTCAACGTGGCAGACAGCTCCATCCTGGTTGGCGTCACCATCCTGGTTGCCCTGTTGATATGGGAAGAACAGCGCGAGCGCCAGCGCCAGAAGGAACAGGCAGCCGAGGGTGGGTGAGGAACAGGCGATTTCGTTCGTCGCCGTTGCAAGCAACGAACGGTTGGACAGAGCCGTCGCCACCCAAGTGCCAGACCTCAGCCGAGCCATGGCCCAGCGCCTGATCAAGGATGGAAGGGTCACCGTCAACGGACGACCCAGCAAACCCAGCTACCGCGCGCAGACAGGCGACGAGATCGTGGTGTGCATCCCCGCCGAATTGCCCGAACAGGTGCTCCCAGAAAACATCCCCCTCGACATCATCTACGAAGACGAGTCCCTGTTGGTAGTGGACAAGCCAGCAGGGATGGTCGTGCATCCAGGGGCCGGTCACACCAGTGGCACCCTGGTCAATGCGGTGCTGGCCCACTGCCCTCAGGTGATCGACGTCGGCGGGGCGGACCGGGCCGGGATCGTCCACCGGCTGGACAAGGACACCTCCGGCCTGATCCTCGTCGCAAAGGATGAAACGACTCGTGCTGCGCTCCAGCACCAGTTCAAACGCCGCCAAGTGGCCAAGACCTACCTGGCACTGGTTGAGGATCAGGTGCAACCGCGCGAGGGCATCATCGAAGCAGCCATCGGGCGGGACAAGCGCCAGCGCAAAAAGATGGCCGTCGTGCGCAGTGGACGGGAGGCTCAGACGACGTATCGAGCCATCGAATACTTTCCTAACCACACACTGCTGGAGGTGCGCCCGCACACCGGCCGCACGCATCAGGTGCGCGTACACCTGGCGTGGTTGGGCTACCCCATCGTGGGAGACGCCATCTACGGAAACCGCCGCCAGCCGCTGCTCAAGAGCCGTCACTTTCTCCACGCTGCCCGGCTGCGCTTCACCCATCCGGCCACCGGGGTGGAGGTAGCGTTCGAGGCCCCGTTGCCGCCCGAGTTGGCAGCCATCCTCGATCAGTTGCGCCGGCGGCAGTAGCCGCCTTTCCCGACTTGCGCAACAAGAACATTTGTGCTGTTATTGTGGTCAAACTACTAGAGCAACCAAGGAGTTGAGACATGCGCGCGATTACCGTGGCAACCGTACAAATGCAGCCCGAACTGGGCAAGACAGAAGAGAACCTGATCAAGATGAGCGAGTTGATGACTCGCGTCGCCACCGAACAGCCGGTGGACCTGATCATCTTCCCGGAGCTGATCACGACCGGCTACGAGGTCGGCCCCCGCTTCCCCGAACTGGCCCAGCGCGTGCCTGGCCCCACGATCAACCTGATCGCCCAGCGGGCTGGTGAACTGGGTGTACACATGGCCTTCGGCATGGTCACCAAGAAAAAGGTGGAGAGTATCCTCTACAACACCGCTGTCCTGATCGGCCCGGACGGCGACCTGATCGGGCAATACAACAAGATACACCTGCGGGGAGAGGAGCGAATCGCCTTCCGTCCCGGCTACAAGCTCGATGTTTTCGAGACGGGGATCGGCACGGTCGGGATGATGATCGGGTGGGATTTGGCTTTCCCGGAAGTAGCGCGCAGCCTAGTCTTGGAGGGCGCGGAGCTGCTCGTCGCGTGCGCCAACTGGGAGCAACCCAACGAGGAGGAATGGCTGACCTACATAAAGGCGCGTGCTTACGAGAACGCCGTGTTCGTGGCCGCGGCAAATCGCGTGGGCGAGGAACCTTCCTACACCTTCTGCGGCCAGAGCACCATCGTCGGCCCACGGGGAAAGGTCTACGCCAGCATCAAGTCTCCGCCTGAGGCTCCCCGGCCCATCAGCGCGCCATCAGAGACGAGCAGGCCCCCCTCCCCACCGGAGGGGTACGCCGTAGCGCGCATCGATCTGGACGAGATACGACAGCACCGCGAGGAGACGCAGATCCTCCAGTGTCGCCAACCGGCGTCGTACCGGGCGATTGTGAAAAGATACTAGCCCCGACTCCCATAGACGCACAGCGGGAACTGGTCTCAGCGCAACCGTTCCCGCTGCTGTTTCCATTGCGGGCCAGCCCGGACTAGGGATGTTCGTCACCCAGCAAGAGGGGAGGGCCACATTCAGGGCGCACCGACCTTCAACGCATACTCGATGGCCCAGATGCTCAGCGGACGCATGTACATACTGGCGCGATAGTCGCCGTCGATTAAGTAGGCCTCCGGCGTGCGGAACCAGTAGCCCCGGTTGTAGGTCACGTTATACACTCCCCAAGCCGTGGCCCAGGCCTCCTCGGTCAGGCCACGATGGAGCATAAAGGCAGCCAGCGCGTAGGTCGTGCCGGTCCACACCTCCTGCGATTGGTCGCTGGAGGCATCCACCGTGCCGTCGGGTCGCATGCCGTTGACGGCCCCCATCTGCCCATCGGCAAACTTGAGCACGTTGTACTCATAGATCGTCTGCAATGCAGAGTTGGCATGCTCCAGCGGGACGATGGGCGGCAGCCCGGTCGCGTCGGCGTACCACTGTCCAGCCAACTGGTCAGCCATAATACTGTCGGAGTGAGCCCCACCGCTGCCGTCATAGTTGTAGTACCGTCCATTCCAAAGCTTTTCCTCGAACGAGGCCTTGCCCGCCTCCAGCCATTCAGCGTAGAGGGCGATCTGCTCCTCGTCCTCCACGAGCTTGCTCATTTCGATCGCCGCTTCCAGGGCGGCCAGCCACAGGCTCCCGCCGTAGGCACTGGGCCCCTTCATCGGCCAGGTATCGTAGGTCTGGTCGGGCACGCCGTCGTGTTCGGGGAGACCATCGCCGTCGCGGTCGAAGGCGTGCAGATAGTCCAGCGCCTGGACGACGGCAGGCCAAGAGTCCTCGACGAGCGTCTGGTCACCGGTAAAGACGTAGTCGCGCCAGAGCTGCAGGACGAACTTGCAGTTGAGGTCTTTCCAGATGTTGATATCCTGCCAATTGTAGGCGCTTACCCGCAGCCACGGATCTCCGTCCGGGCCGCCGATGTCGTGTGGCACGGCGCCGGCCCTCTTGTGCGGCACATGAGCGCGGGTGGCCCCTATCGTGATGATCTCCGCATCCTCCAGCGGGACGGCCGCGGCAAAGTCACGAACCAGACCCTTCTGCAAATCGGGCCACAGTTGTACCAGCGCAAAGGAAGCGTAAAAGTGCACGTCGAAGGTGTTGTAAAAGGGATAATCGAAGGTTTCAAGATAGGCGAACCTGCCGACGTCATCCTCCGGCGGCTCTCCGTCCACCTGGCCGTTTTCCCAGACGGACCCTCCATCCACCAAGTAATACAGCTCGTTGAACAACGCTGTCTTGTACCACTCCGGGCGGTCGGGATCTTCCAGAATGGGCTGCTGCCAGGCATCGATCTCTGCCTCCCACTCAGGGTAATTGTCGAGCGCCTCGGCGGCGATGGCCCACGCCTCGCGACCGGTGGTGCCGAAGAAGCGTGTGTACCGCTTATACCACTGCGTCCCCGCGCCGAACTCGGTGATGGGGAAATCCCAAGCCAGCGCAAACGGGATCGTCTTCACCTCGCCGGGGGCCAGGTCGATGGTCACCGCCAAGGCCGCGCCAATCGTCTCCTGTCTCTTCGCTGGCGTCTGGTCATCCACGTTGTCCAGCGCGCCGTCAGCGGCAAAGTCGTCCCACACGTCGGCTCCATCAGTCACCTGGAAGCGGCTGCGGTAGCTCACCGTCAAGCCTGGCTGTGCGGGGGCGACGATGGCAAACGAACCGTCCCACTCCCCTGCGACGGCTTCGCCCTGGTGGGTGAGCACCACTCCCGTTAACCCGTCCCGGCTGACGGCGTAGTTATAGTTGCCGCCGTCCAGGTCCTCGCCCCAGTCGTGGCCGACGAGGTTCTGCCACGAGAACATCAGTCCCAAAGCCAGCGGCTCGTCGGTCGGATTCTCCACCGTCCACTCGAACACACCGACCGGGTAGCTGCTCTCGCGGTAGTTGCCGGGGATGACGGGCGAGAACTGCTTCTGCATCATGCGCACCGGTAGCGCGTCCCACTCGTAGACGAACCATGCCTTTGGAAAAAGGGCATAGTACGTGCCCGCGCCGACGGGCATGTCCCATTTCCAGGAACTCAGTGTGGACGGATGAATAGGCGACAAGACGTGCGCCTGCGTGTGGCGGCCTTGAGCGACAAAGACCGAGAACTGGTTGGCCGGTATGGACTCGAAACGATGCGCGCCGAGGTCGAGGTGCCAGCGGGCAAAATCGCCCCGATAAGTGCGGCCGATAGCACCTGCCCCCAGACCCCCCAGCGGCACCCCGCCCCAAGGGCCATCGTCAATCATCGGGTATGGAACATATGGGTGACCGGGCTTCTCATAAGGCACGCCGATGCCGCGCGACCAAGCCGCCTGGGGAATTCCGACTGGCGCAAGCGTCGCAACCCGGCCAGCCAGATCGCCGCAGGTGCAACCTGCCAGCATCACGAGGACGAGAAACAGGTTCGCTACAAACAGAACCTTCTTGCGCATCGTCCTACTCAACTCAAAACGACCCTGACGTGAACCTCTGTCTGATCCTCTGCGGGCGACGGAACGATGTCACCCTCCACCCGCGTGCCATCCACAAACAGTGAGACCTCGTTCCCCTTGCCAGCGCGCTCCACGGAGATGTGGTACGTCACGCCGCGAAAGAGGCGCGTGACCTCAAAACCCGGCCAGTCGGTGGGAATCACGGGCGCGATCTGCAACCCCCGATATGCAGGCCGGATACCCAGGATCCATTGTGTGATAGCGACGTAATTCCACGTCGCCGTACCAGTGAGCCACGAGTTCTTGGCTTCACCGTACGTCGGCGCATCGCGTCCGGCGATCATCTGGGCGTAGACGTACGGTTCGCAGCGGTGTATCTCGCTGATTCCCTCGCGCGCCGAGGGGTTAATGCGGAGATAATAGTCGTGGGCTTGGTCGCCATTCCCCAGCATCGTCTCGGCGATCACGATCCATGGGTTGGTGTGGCAAAAGACGCTGGCGTTTTCCTTATAGCCTGGGGGATAAGAGGATATCTCGCCCAGGTGAAGATAGTATCGTGAATACGCCGGCTGGTGGAGAACGATGCCGTGCGGCGTCGCTAGCCGCTCTTTCACAGACGCCAACGCTCGATCAGCTTGGCCATCGTCGAGACCGATACCCGCCGAGATGCACATACCCTGCGGCTCGATAAAGATCTGTCCCTCCTCGCATTCGCGGGAGCCAACCTTCTGGCCAAAGTCATCGTAGGCGCGCAGAAACCACTCGCCATCCCATCCGTGTTCAAGCACGACGGCCTCTATCTTTGCCGCCTCATCCAGATAGCGCCGCGCATCCTCCGCCAGTCCGCACTCCCCCGCGATGGCGGCCATCTCCCTCGCCGCCAAGACGAACAGGCCGCCGATAAAGACTGACTCGGCGACCTTGCCGTCCCGGCTCGTAGCAATCTGGAAAGACTCGCCAGGGGAGTCGGAAAACGTGTTCAGGTTCAGACAATCGTTCCAGTCGGCCCGACCGATGAGGGGCAAACCGTGCGGTCCCAACCGATCCAACGTGTACTGAATGCTGCGCTGCAGGTGCTCGTAAAGCGGCTGCTCGGTGCCCGGGCGGCTCTCGTACACGACCGGTTCGTCAAGAATACTCCTGTCACCCGTCTCTTTCAAATACGCCGCCACACTCAGCACCAACCACAGCGGATCGTCGTTGAAATCACCGCCGATCTCGTCGTTGCCCCGCTTGGTCAAGGGCTGGTACTGGTGATACGCTCCGCCCGTCTCCAACTGCGTTGACGCCAGATCGAGGATCCGCTCCCGCGCTCGCTCTGGCATCGCATGGGCAAAGCCCAACACATCCTGGTTCGAGTCCCGGAACCCCATGCCGCGTCCAACGCCCGATTCGAAGAACGACGCCGAACGCGAGAGGTTGAACGTTGCCACGCACTGGTAGGCGTTCCAGACATTGACCATGCGGTTGGTGTGCACGTCGGGCGTCTGGACTTGGTAGACACTCAGCAGGCCATCCCAATAGACACACAGCGCCTCGAACGCTTCGTCCACCACGCCCGGTCGCAGATACTTCTCAGTGATCGGCTTGACCGTCTCTTTGTTGATCTGCTGCGATCCAGGCGGGTCGAACTTGCGATCTTTCGGATTCTCGTGGTAGCCCAACAAGAAGATGACTTGGCGCGTCTCGCCAGGCTTGAGGCGCACCTTGACGTGGTGCGAGCCAATGGGCGACCAGCCGTGGGCCACCGAATTGAACGACTGGCCACGCTCGACTGCCGCAGGGCTGTCCCAACCGCGATATGGTCCCAGGAACACGTCACGCTGCGTGTCGAAGCCGGTCGGTTTCTCTGAGCAGGCAAAGTAGGCAAAGTGATTGCGGCGCTCGCGGTACTCGGTCTTGTGATAAATCACGCCGTCTTCAACTTCCACTTCGCCGGTGTTGAAGTTGCGCTGAAAGTTGGTCGCGTCGTCCTGAGCATCCCAAAGCGCGAACTCGACACAGGAAAAGATCGAAAGATCGGCAACTTCCTCGCGCCGATTCGTCAGCGTGAGCTGCCAGATTTCGAGACTCTCGCCCAGCGGCACAAAGTACCTGGTTTGCGCCTCAACCCCTTTACAAACCGAGCCGATGACTGTGTACCCCAGCCCGTGACGGCAGACATACTCCTCCAGGTTATGCCGCGTCGGCTGCCACGACGGAGACCAGAACGTTCCCGTGTCGTTGTCCCGCAGGTAGATGTACCGTCCATCACAGTCAAGGGGAACATTGTTGTACCGATAGCGTGTCACCCGCCGCAGGCGCGCGTCGCGATAGAACGAGTAGCCGCCGGCAGTATTGGAGATAATGCCAAAATACGCCTCACACCCCAGGTAGTTGATCCACGGCAGTGGCGTATCAGGCCGTGTGATCACATACTCGCGTCGCGTGTCGTCAAAGTAGCCGTATTGCATGTGTCGAGTCTCATAAACTCATGCCGGGCAAAGTCTCATAAAGTCGTATCAGTCAGGCTGTTGCACAGCGTCATCTCGCGCCAAGCAGCTCGGGAGAAAGGTAATGCAAGGTAACTACTCAGCCATACATACAGGAGTTGACGAGTGCTCCACTGCCACATATGGGGGTTCTTTTGTGCCCCCTGCCGCTGAAACTGAGCAGAACTGGTCTGTCATAGCCGTGGAGACCCTACATATTGGGGCCGAGAAATGACCGCCCTCCATATATGACGGTACTATGCCTGAGTAGTTACAATGCAAGTTGATATGCTGGCAGCGCGATCAAAGGACCCAGTTCGCTCGTCAAATCGGCTTTCGTCAGCCCTTGAGCAGCGAGGCGAATCTCTCGACTCCCATCTTCGGAGAGGCACTTGAACTCGC
>Ga0315545_1002041_pt1 | contig 18707 bp, 15 predicted proteins | sample SalMarSW160210MG_FD_203096 | JGI IMG/M metagenome (GOLD analysis project Ga0315545, IMG submission 203096) | Salt marsh sediment microbial communities from the Plum Island Ecosystem LTER, Massachusetts, United States - Salt Marsh Sediment SW1602-10 ...
AGAGCCCATCATGGATCCCAATGCGCTCAATTCGTCGAAATCCACAGGGGAATCGATAAGGCTCTCTGGAATACACCCGCCAGATGGGCCACCAGTTTGTACTGCCTTGAACTTTTTACCCTCAGGGATACCTCCACCTATAGTGTAGATAATGTCCCTCAAGGAAGTGCCCATGGGCACCTCAACCAGCCCGGTATTATTAACCTTACCCACGAGAGAAAATATCTTTGTTCCTTTGCTACTCTCAGTTCCTATAGAGGCATACCACTCAGCACAATTGTTAATAATGAGGGGTACATTAGCCCAGGTCTCAACATTGTTGAGGGTGCTGGGTTTATCCCATATCCCGCTAATCACCGTGTGGATATACTTCGGCCTGGGCTCTCCTACTCTGCCCTCTAATGCAGTCATCAGGGCGCTTGATTCGCCGGATACAAAGGCCCCTGCCCCACGATGCACCTTGATATAGAAATCGAATCCTGAGCCGAGTATATCCGTGCCGAGGAATCCATATTCCTCAGCCTGGTTGAGTGCGATAGAAACATTTTCCACTGCCAGAGGGTACTCCTCACGGACATAGATATAGCCAACGTGGGAACCAATGGCATAGGCTCCAATAATCAGGCCTTCTATAACGCTGTGAGGATTTCCTTCAAGAAGAGCTCTATCCATAAATGCCCCTGGGTCTCCCTCGTCAGCATTGACAATCACATATTTTATTTCTCCTGGGGCATTGCGGCACTCTTCCCACTTCCTTCCCGTAGGAAATCCACCGCCACCCCGACCACGAAGACCGGAGTTTTTCACTTCGTCGATTATTTCTTCAGGTGCCATTGTGAAAAGGGCTTTTGACAGGGCTGAGTAACCACCAAGGGCAAGGTAATCTTCAATGTTTGTAGGGTTAATCTTGCTGTTATTGCCAATGAGAAGCCTCGTTTGGCTCTTGTAGAAGGGTATCTCGGATTCGTGAACCGCCTTCTTACCAGTAACGGGGTCAGTGTAGAGCAGGTGATCAACTATTTTATTTTCTATTACGGTCTTAGAGATGATCTCATTTACATCTTCCGGTTTGATCTGAAAATAGCATATCTCCTGTGGGTAAATGACAGCTAACGGTCCTTTCTCACAAAAACCAGGGCAACCTGTCTCCCGTAGATCGACCTTGGCCTCTAAAGCCTGTTTCTTAATCTCATGTTTAAGTGCAGCGATAACTTTATCACAGCGAAGGGCCAAGCAGCCGGTTCCAGCACATATAGCAATACACATCTTATGTGGGTCTCTTTTAGCAAGTATATGCTTTCTAAGTTCTTCTAATTCAGCAGGTGATTGTAATTGAGCCACAAATTCCTCCTGGGAACCTAATCATATTCATTGAGAATCTCTTCCACCTTTGCTGGCACCAGATTGCCATGGGCCTCACCATCAATCACCATCACCGGCCCTAAGGCGCAGCATCCGAGGCAGTTTACCCTCTCTAAGCTGAATTTCATATCCCGGGTTGTCTCTCCAGCTTTGATATTGAGGGCCCGCTCAACATTGTCCAGAATTCTTGGGGCTCCTCGAACATGGCAGGCAGTGCCTAAGCATACCCTGATCAGATGATTACCTCTTGGGGTTAGACTCATCGCCTTATAAAAGCTGGCCACCCGATATACCTCGCTAAAGGCAATCCCTAACCTGTTACTAATTTGCTTTAGGGCCTCCTGAGATAACCAGTTATATTCATGCTGCACATCCAGCAACACCTGGATAAGGATACCTTCCTCACCCTGATACCTGTCTATGATTGTATCAATCGCCGCAGGGTCGATATGGCTCACCATTCTCTTTTGCCTCACTGACTTTTTTAATGTGGAGTCTGTATTCCATCGGGCAATGCCTTTCCTGTAGTATTACACTTTTTCGCTCTTTTTTTACTCATTGTTCCTTCGTTTCTGTTTATTGCGCCTTGGAAAACAGCGCCCTCTCATCGTAGTATACGTTCTTTGGCTTTGTATCTAAACACTGCCCGGGAGTATTGGCTTCAAAGAATAGTAACGATGTTTTTTCTATTTTGGTTTTTCCATTACTCCACTATTCCATTACTCCATCACCCCAGAGAAACTCTGAAATAACAGACAAGCCCAATTCAGCCTGGGGGCAAATCAAAGCCACTTCCTTTTGGCGTGAATTCTTTACTTGACTTCCTCTTCTTCCTCATAATCACAGCGCAAACAGCGTTTTGCTTCACAAACTGCCAATGTCTCTGTGAGCCCTGGTCTCACCGCATCAAAGTCCAAAAGTCTTTCTTCAGGCGCGCGAACCAATTCATCTGGCCTTTGAAATGTTTCCATCCCTTCTTCACTCTCTGCAGGTGCAATTCGCATTCTCGGTTTGACCAATTTATACGGTTCTGTGAATTCTTCTTCACGTAAATAACACCTCATTGAAGCTGCTGCTTTCTGACCGGCTGCTATCGCCTCTATTATTGTAGCTGGGCCAGTTACTGCATCACCTGCGGCAAAGATGCCCTTTTCACTTGTCTCAAGGGTTACAGGGTCAGTGATTATCAAACCTAACTCATTGGTTGGCAGATTATATGACAAACCAGAGAGATCACTTTCCATTCCAATCGATACCATTACCGTAGTTGCAGGTACGAACAGCTCTGAATCTTCAATTGGTAGTACCCTGCGCCTGCCGGTCGTATCTAAATATGGTTCTTGCAATTCAGTGTGCCTACATTTTACTGCCTCAATGCTCCCATCTCTTCTTCGTACAATTTCGGTGGGCAGTGCTAAATATTGAAATGTAATATGTTCATCCTCTACCTCTTTCAGAATATCTTCTTTGAAAGGGAGTTGATCTCTGGAGCGAGGATAAATTATTGTAACCTTTGAGCCCAGGCGTACTGCTGTTCGAGCTGCATCTATTGCCGTATGATCAAAGCCAATCACCACTACCACATCCCCTGGTTTCTCGCGGCTGCCCGCTTTTACTCGTTTTAAAAACTCTATCGCATGGATGTAATCCTTGCCCTCGGAACCGGGTAATTTTAAATCAACCGGTTTGTGAGCCCCAGTTGCAATAAGGAGTGCTTTATACCCCTGTTGTTTCAAACCTTCGATTGTCACATCTTTACCAATGGTAACATTTGTTCTGATCTCTACACCTACATCCCTCTCTATTACCCTGGTTTCATAATCAACAATATGGGGAGGAATTTTGTAATCTGGAACAGCGATTTGTAGCATCCCGCCAGCAAATGGCCTGGATTCAAAAACCGTTACCGGATACCCTTCTTTCCTCAGGTCATGAGCAGCAGATAATCCAGTTAAACCCGCTCCAATGATGGCTATCTTTTCTTCATATAGTATTGGATTCGGCGTAACTACCTTCCTTCTTATTCCTCTTTTTAGTTCATGGTCCGCTACAAATCGTTTCAATGCGCAAATAGATATTGCCGTATCTGTTTCTGAACGCACACAATCTTTCTCGCAGGGGTGTGGACACATCCATCCAGAAACAGCAGGAAATGGATTATCCTCTCTAATCACTTCCAGTGCATCATCAAATCTCCCCCGGGCAATGAGTGCATTATATGTTGGCACATCGATACCTACGGGGCAGGCTGCCTGACAGGGCGCTGGTGAGAGTCTTTTACATATTCGTGCCCTGCAATATTTTTTATTGATATGTTCTTCGTATTCCTCAAGAAAATACGAAAGGGTGGTCAGTGGAGTTTTTCCCAATGTTTGCCCCAGCCCACACAGAGAACTATCTATGACAATTTCTGACATCTCTTTTAAAAGAGGGATATCTTCTGGTTTTCCCTCCCCTTTACATATTCTATTGAGAATTCTGTACATCTGTTTGGTGCCTTCCCGGCAGGGTGTACATTGACCGCAGGACTCACTTCGCGTAAATTCTAAAAAGTATCGTGCCATATCTACCATACAGGTTCTGTCATCCATTGCAACCAGTCCACCAGAACCCATAATAGTCCCTAATGCAGTTAATGTTTCATAATCAACCGGGGTATCACCCAAATAATAAGGAATGCTTCCCCCAGAGGGCCCACCTGTCTGTACAGCCTTGAATTCAGCATTGTCCTTCATGCCACCACCGATTTCATAGACAATTTCATTAATGGTGATACCCATAGGAACCTCTATGAGCCCTGTGCGTTGTACCTTCCCGGTGAGAGAGAGCGTTTTTGTACCCTTGCTTTTTGCTGTACCGTACGAGGCAAATGCATCGGCACCATGTCGTAAAATCCATGGAACATTGCCCCATGTTTCCACATTGTTAATATTCGTAGGTTTACCAAACAAGCCAGATTCTGCTGGAAATGGTGGACGAGGTCGAGGACGCCCGGCCTTTCCCATAATGGAATTTATCAGGGCCGTTTCTTCGCCACAGACAAATGCTCCTGCTCCTAAAAATAAATGAAACTGAAAGCTAAAATCACTTCCCAAAATAGCATCACCAACAAGACCATCTTTTTTCATCTGATCTATGGCATTTGTAATCAATTCCACAGCCAATGGATATTCTGCCCTACAATAGATATAACCCTCAGAGGCACCAATGGCATATCCTCCAATTAACATTCCTTCTAATACACGATAACAATCACCTTCTAATACGGAGCGATCCATAAATGCCCCAGGGTCTCCCTCATCGGCATTACATATCAGGTATTTAGGCGAACCGTGTGCTTTGCGGCAGAAATCCCATTTTAACCCCGTGGGAAACCCTGCACCACCGCGCCCCCTTAGGCCTGACGTCTTTACTGCCACTATTACCTCTTCAGGTTTCATAGACAATGCCTTATTTAAACCCTCAAAACCGCCGTTCGCAATATATTGGTCTATGTCTCTAGGATCGATAGTGCCGCAATTTTCAGTAATAAGTCGTACTTGAGGTTTATAGTATGGTAAGTCAAAAAAGGTGGGAATATCATCAACCTCTCCATTGCCAATAGTACCCATTGCCAGGTCAGGCCGTGGATTATTATCAACTACATAATCTTTAATTATCTCCCGTACCGTATCTGGTGTAACATTGCGATACATTATTCTTGGTTTTCCAGGTTTTTTGATGTCAACGAGAGGTTCAGCATAACAGCAGCCAATACACCCTACATGGAGTATGGTTACATCTCCGTGTAATGTGTTTACCTCCTTCTCTATTGCCTCTATTACCTCTCCTGCACCTGCTGCCAGGCCACATGTTGCAGCACCAACACGAATTAATAAACGAGAGCCCTCTTCTGTCTCTTTCCATTTTTTTTGAGCCCTCAGTTGTAATTTTTCAATGGTCATAGCTCCCTCATGTTAAACAGCCTGCGCAGCTTCTTCAGTAATTTCTCCTTTGATCGCATCAACGAGATCGGCTGCCTTCACCTTTGACATGTATCCATGAACCTTTCTTCCTGGTACGCCTAATGTTTCTATCACTGTTATCGGCGCTATCGCGCAGGCGCCAAAGCAGGCTACTGTCTGCAATGTAAACTCTCTCTTTTCGTCTGTTTCCCCTGCACATATACCGAGTATTCTTTCAAGCTCCTTTAAGATACCTAAACTACCGCTTACATGACAGGCAGTCCCTCTGCATACGGTGATAATATGTTTCCCTATTGGCTTTAAACGGAACTGGGCATAGAAGGTAACCACTCCATACACTTCCCCAGCAGGTAAACCTAAGGTCTGAGCAACATCTTCTATTGCTTCTTTCGGCAAATACCCTAATTTTTCTTGCACTGCCTGAAGTGCCGGTATTGTCTGCTGTGATTTTCTCTTGAATGGCATAAGAATTCCTTCTAATTCTTTCATGATACCTCTTTCTCCTTCTCACTATGATACATGGTATACGTTGAGGGATATTTTTTTATATTTTACATTTAAACCCGTGTCAAGGGTTTCCACTTTTCAAGGGAACACTGCATGGCAATAAGGCGAATTTCCTCATGTGCATAAAAAATTATGTTTGAAGACAATCATCTATATGATATACATAAAAAATCTAAGGATAGGTAACTTGTTTAATTGCTATAGTTAAAGGGAGATAATCATGGCCCAAATTGATGCCTTTTTTAAGCTCATGAATGATCAAAAAGCCTCAGACCTTCATCTGGCAGCCGGTCAACAACCCGTTTTGAGAATCAGGGGAGATCTGGAAAGGGTAAAATACAAGGAATTGGATGACGATAACCTCAAGACCATGCTCTACGAAATAGCCCCTGAGCACAAAATCAAGATATTTGAAGAGACAGGAGATGTTGACTTTGCCTATGAGATACCGGGATTAGCTCGTTACAGGGCTAATTTCTTTCGACAGAAAAATGGTGTGGGTGCAGTATTTAGAGAGATACCTGATAAAATTCTTACCTGCGAAGATCTCAGCCTTCCACCAGTTATCCGACAGCTGGCTACACTGCCAAGAGGACTTGTCCTGGTAACAGGCCCAACCGGGTGTGGAAAGTCAACTACGCTTGCAGCCATAATCAATGAAGCCAACAAGACAAGAAAGGATCATATCATTACCGTTGAGGATCCAATCGAGTTCGTTCATGTAAGCCAAAAGGCCGTAATAAATCACAGAGAGGTCGGAATGCATACAAGGTCATTTGCTGCTGCATTGAGGGGAGCGCTTCGGGAGGATCCGGACATTATACTGGTTGGCGAGATGAGAGATCTGGAGACAATCGAGCTTGCCATTGAGGCCTCTTCAACAGGCCACCTTGTATTTAGCACCCTCCATACATCCTCTGCTGCCAAGACAGTGGACAGGGTGATAGATGTGTTTCCTAACGAACAACAGGAACAGATACGAAGTACCTTGTCAGATGGACTCAGGGCTGTAGTATGCCAGAGTCTGTTTCGAAGGATTGATGCAGCAGGTATAGATTCGCTGGGCCGCGTTGCAGCACTCGAGATTATGATTGCCACCCCAGCAGTGAGAAATCTGATACGGGAGAGAAAAACATTTCAGATCCCATCTGCTATCCAGACAGGAAAGAAACACGGAATGCAATCATTAGATGATTCTATAATGGAACATTTAAGTAAAAAGAGGATTAGAGCAGAAGAGGCATATGCAAAATGTAACGACAAGGCTAAATTTCTTCCATTTCTCAAAAAACCTCCTGAAGATTTTACCGAGGTCTAAACATAAAGGAGCATAAAAATGAGAAAACAACAGATAGATCATATCCTGGGGGCTATGCTGGAGTCATATGAAAATGTCTCCGATCTGAATATCACAGTAGATAAACCATTTCAGGTAGAATCATCTGGAGAATTGAAGCCCGTTTCTCTTAAGCCTCATGTTGGCCGATTAACTCCCTTTCAGGCAGAGACATTTGCCCTGAACCTGATTAATAATGACAGGAGACTCACCAAAACCCTTCTCACAGAAGGCTCCTGTGACTTATCATATCAGTTGGCTGGAAAGGCACGTTTCAGGGTAAATGTATTTTCTCAAAAAGGATACTATTCTGTGGTGATGAGACAATTAGCAACCAGGGTGCCAACTATTGAAGAAATGAAACTTCCTCATGCCTTCTACAAAATGACAGAGGTGTTGAATGGCATAATCCTTGTTACCGGAGCTACCGGAAGTGGAAAGACGACATCTCTTGCTGCCTTTTTAAACGAGGTAAACGAAAAAAGATCAGCCCATGTTGTTACCTTAGAGGATCCAGTTGAATACATCCATTCCCAGAAAACTGCCACATTTAACCAGAGAGAAATGGGCACCGACTTTGATGAATTCGCTTCCGGACTAAGGGCTGCCCTACGTCAGGCACCAAAGATCATCCTGGTAGGTGAGATGAGGGACAGGGAGACAGTAGAGATAGCCCTGTCTGCCGCCGAGACCGGGCATCTTGTCTTGAGCACCCTTCATACAGTGGATGCAGGGCAAACAATAAACAGGATTATCGGTATGTATGACACGGATGAGGAAAAACAGATAAGAATTCGGCTGTCTGACACCATCAGGTGGATAGTATGTCAAAGGCTCATGCCTAAAATCCAAGGTGACCGTGTGGCTGCCTTTGAGATATTAGGGACAAACATGAGAGTAAAAGACCTTATCCTCCATGGCGAAACTGAGGAAAATACATTTTATGATATTATGGAAAATAGCCAGGCCTTTGGTATGATGACATTTGATCAATGCATTGGAGACCATTATAAAAATGGCCTTATTACTGAAGAAACAGCTCTCGGCTATGCATCACATAAAGCAGTCGTAGGAAGGGAAATCGATTCCATTAAGGCAGCCAAGGGGGAAAAGACAACAGCTATAGAGGGCCTTGAGGTAGATAAGGAATACGGAAAAACATTGTAATGATCAACGCCTTGTATCATTATGCAGTACCTACCTAAAACAGGAGAATGAGTTATGGATGTGACATGTGATGCATGTGGGGCAGCATTCAAGATACCGGATGAAAAGTTGCCACCCAATCAAGCGGTAAGTATTACCTGCCCAAAGTGTAAGGGTAAAATAACGGTAGATACAAGGAAGCCTGATAAGGATAGAGTTTCAGGGGAAACAGATAAATTTGAGCAAGACGACAGCCCTCTTGAGCTCTTTGAGGAAGGAACCAGATTGGCTCTCGTGTTGAATGGAGATGATGGGCAGATAAAAGATATTAGTTCTGTTTTGGAGAAATTATCATATAAACCTATTATAGCCCCATCAATACAGGATGCAATGGGTAAACTCCGCCTTCATCACTTTGACCTGATTATCCTTTCTGATGGTTTTGGTGGACAGAACCTTGAAGGCAGCCCGGTAACTCATTATCTGAATCATCTTTCTATGAGTGTAAGGAGAAAGATCTTTCTGGCTCTGGTAAGCGACAAGTTCAAGACCATGGATAATATGATGGCCTTTACGTTAAGCGCTAATCTTGTAATACACCCTGCTGATCTTTCCAAGTTACGCCTCATACTCAACAAGGCCATGCCAGATCACGAGAAGTTTTATAAGATATTTACGGATGCCCTCAAAGAGACAGGGAAGGAATAAAAAGAGGTGTAACTGATCACAGATTTAAGATTCTCTTGTATATCTTTTTTCTGCTTAGGGCAGTATCGAGTAATCAGCAATCACAGAGAAATGTCAAATGACTAAATCCAAATGACAAATCAAACCCCAATGACTCAATGACAAATATTTCTCGTTCGAAATTTAGTCTTAGACATTTGATATTCAATTGAGCTTTGGGCTTTGGAATTTGATATTAATGTGCGTGTTGTAATCTCTGTGATAGAAAAAAGGCCCATCATAATTGCATACAAAGAAATATTAACCCTTCCTATATGAAACCCTGTTCACAATGCTGTAGATGATAGGAATAATAAATAAGGTAAGAAAGGTAGAAAACAGCAACCCTGAAGCTACCGCTACAGCCATGGGTGATCTCAGTTCCGCTCCTTCCGTATGACTTAAGGCCATTGGAAGCATTCCAAGTATGGTGGTAATGGCAGTGACCAGAATAGGGCGAACCCTCACTGATGCCCCTTCTACAATAGCTGCTCCAAATTCAATCCCGCTCTTTTTTAATCTATTGATATAGTCTATCATAACAATAGCATTATTCACCACTATGCCTGTGAGTATCAAAACCCCCATGAGAGCTGGCACAGAGAGGGTCTTTCCAAAACCATAGAGGCCAAAGACCACACCTATAAATGCCAAGGGAACAGTAAACATGATGACAAAGGGTGTCACAAGTGATTCAAATTGGGCTGCCATAATCATATAGACCAACAAAATAGCGATAAGTAACGACCACGCAAGTGAAGAGAAGGCCTCCTGCATATCCTGATAGCGCCCCCCAAATTTCACAAAATATCCCTCGGGAAGCCTTATTGTGGCCACCTTTTCCTTGATGTCTTTTACAATACTGCTCAAGTCTCTTTCAAAGTAATTTCCCTTTACCGTAACCTTTCTCTCTTGATCCTCCCTGGTTATCTCAACCGGCCCCTTTCCGTATCCAATCTCTGCCACCTGATAGAGGGGTATCTGGGGACCTAAGGGAGAGGAGATATTAATATTCCGTATATCGCTCACAGAGTTTCGGTCAAGATCCTGAAGCCTTACCCTGAGATCATATTCATCACCTGCTATTCGATATCTACCGGCCACTATTCCAAGAAATGCCTCTTTTACCGTCCTGCCAATCGTCCCAACCGTGAGCCCTAAACGTGCTGCCTTTTCTCTGTCTACCTTTATCTGTATTTCTGGCTTAACCGACTTAAGGCTCAGCTCAATATCTTTGAACCCAGGAATATCCCTGCACTTTTCTGCAATGGATATGCTGATTTCCTTAAGAATTGGAAGATCCTTACCAAACACCTTAATCTCGATCGGTGACTCTCCTCCGCCGCCCATCATAATCTCGCCGATATCGATAAAATTGAATTCGGCATCCTGTACCTTTGGAAGTCTTCCGCGTATTGCATCTGTTATTTCATCTGATGATCGAACCCTTTCCTCTTTATCAACAAGCTTAACCATTATCTCGGCCTCACTCACATCTGCTGCCCCCAAACCCCAGGCAAGATCCATCTTGGTCACCTCAGAAAGCCCAATAAATGGCGTAACATACAGGGTCTCAGGTTGGTCAAGCACTACATCTTCAATCTGGTTGATTACCCTGTTGGTTTCCTCCAGGTTGGTGCCTACCGGCATCTTTGCCATCATGGATAATATTGGCATATCCTGTTTTGGCATAAATTCCATACCTAAACCTGGGACCATAGAGATTGTTCCAGCAATGAGGAGAGCCGTGGCACCGAGGACTGTCTTCCTGTGCCTGAGGGCAAAAACAAGGGACCTCCTGTATATATTCCTGATAGGCTCAAACCTGCTCTTCACAGGTTCTCGTCCTTCGTTATCTTTTCTTTTTCCTCTCAAGATGCTGGAGGCAACCATGGGCACTATGGTAAGGGACACAAATAAAGATGCCAACAGTGCCAGGCATACAGTTACCGCCAATGGGCGTGAGAGTTTTCCTGCTATCCCTGATGTCAACACCATGGGTAAAAACACAGCCATAGTTGTCAATGTTGATGCTGTTATGGCCATCCCAACCTCTGTTGCCCCAGCCTTTGCAGCCTCATTTTTGCTCTCACCTAATTCATCTAAGTGCCGAAAGGTATTCTCTATGACCACCACCGCATTATCAACCAGCATACCAATCCCAAGGGCGAGACCACCGAGTGTCATAATATTAAAGGTATAATCCAAGGCATAAATACCCATAAAGGTAGTAACCACAGAGAGCGGTATAGCCAGGGATATAATCAAGGTCGGCCTCCAATTGCCAAGGAAAAGAAGGATAACCATAATAGCCAGGATAGCCCCCTCAATTGCATTGAAATTTGTTCTCTTCACCACCTTCTTGATAATCCTGGAATGATCTATTACCGCATGAAATTTAACCCCTTCTGGAATCTCTGCCCCCATCTCTTGAATAGCATTCTTTACCCTGTCGATAACCTTCACGGTATTTGCACCTGACTGTTTAAGGACCATCATTACTAACGAATCTTTCTTATTGGTTCTGGAATAGTTTCTGATCTCTTTATGTGTATCCTTGACAATTGCGATATCTTTAATATATATGGGCGTGCCGCCTTTGATAGCAACAATAGTATTAGCGATGGGCGCAAGGGACTTGTACTCACCCAGGGTTCTTACCAGATACTCGGTATAGCCCTTGCTCACATGCCCTGCTGAGATATTCAGATTCTCTCTTTTTAGTGTCTCTATAACCTGGCTGATAGAAAGATTATAGGCGCTCAATCTATCCCTATCAACAAAGACATTTATCTCTCGTTCCAGCCCTCCTGAGATCCAACAGCTTGCTACCCCATCCAACCTCTCAATCCTGGTTTTAATATTATCTTTCACATATTGCCTGAGTTTGATCGTATCATCCATTCCGGTGATACCGTAAAAAAGGATAGGCATGTCAGACATGTTAAATTTAACCACCATGGGGCTGTCTGCATCCTCAGGAATGATGTCCGCTAACCAGGAGATTTTGTCCCGAACATCCTGGGCTGCAAAGTCAAGCAAGGTGCCCCATTCAAACTCTACCATCACCACAGATACGCCTTCCTTCGATATTGATCGGACCGTGCTCACCCGCTTTACCGTGCTAACCGCCTCTTCTATGGGTCTGGTGACCAGGTTTTCAATATCTTCGCTCGCTACGCCTTCATAGGTGGTAATAACAGATACAAAGGGGTATTCCAGGTCAGGCATCATATCGATACCAATCCTGGTAAAGGAAATGATGCCAAACAGGCACACAATCAGCGTCAACATAAGAACAGTAATCTTTCGGTTCACAGAAAATGCTGGAATATTCATCTATTCCCTCTCTACACGTACCGTTGTTTTATCCGCCATTCCATAGTGCCCTTCAATAACAACCTCCTCTCCCTCTTGTAAGCCATCAATCACCTCAATCTCTCGTTCATTGGTAATACCTGCGGTAACTGTCCGCAACCTCACGGTAGTGCCTTCAATCACAAAGACAACGGTCATGCCTTCCCTTTTCATTACCGATTTGAATGGCACAATAAGGGCGCCTTTATGTATCGCAAGGTAAATTTTTACCCTGGCAAACATTCCGGGCTTTAATCTATGATCCTTATTAGGGATTTCAACCTTTACCGTAAATGCCCTGCTCACAGGGTCTACCATAGGGTTTATCGTCGAAACCGTACCTTTAAAAATACTATCCGGGTAGGTATCGACTGTAACATCTACAGGGTTGCCAATGTGTATGCGAGCTATATGGATCTCGGGCAGGCCAATCTCTGTCTTTACCTTGTCTATATTCATCATTAAAAAAAGAGGGCTTGGGGGCATCGTGGAGACAAACTCCCCCTGATTAATGAATCGTTTCACTATCAGGCCGGAAAATGGGGCAATAATTACCGTATCACTGAGGTTTTGTTCTGCCATTGCCAGGTTTTCCCTACTGCTTAAAATCTGGGCCCTGATTACTTCCATCCCGATCACAGCCATTGAATAGGCTGTGTCAATATCGTCGTATTTCTGCTGAGAAATCACATTTTTCTTTAATAGGTTGGCCAGCCGTTCCTTTTCTTTTTTTAGATTTTCTCCCTTCACTTCTGCCTCTTTTAGCTGCGCCTCGGCTACCCTGACCGCTGCCTGACCCTGCCGTACAGCAATCAGCAAATTTTTTTGATCCAGCTGGACTAAGAGCTGGCCCTTTTGTACCGTATCCCCTTCATCCACATATACTATTTCTATGGTTCCGGAGATTTTCGGGCCAATCTTTGATTCATATTCAGGAAATATCGTGCCGGTCGCTACAAGAGGAACAGAGATATCGCCCCTCTTTACTGTGACAACCTTTACTGTTGGTGGCTCGACTACTTTAATGCCAGGAGGGGTAATCTTCTCTTCAGAATCGGAATTCTGACATCCACACATCAAAAGGGCTAACCCAAGTACTATCCAAATAAAAATAGAACGCTTAGCGACCATATCTCACTCCATACCTGGAAGAAATTGTTAATAACCGTAACTTAACGTCTCGGAATTTGTACAACATGCTGAAATTATAATAGTTTTTTGAGGCCTTATCTTTTTGGCTCACACATGGCCTGCCCTGGTGCGACGAGATTAAGCGCTCCTGCGAAGAATGTAGATCATGTCTAGATCATAAATCAACCCACTAAGCTAATAAACCAGGTCTGGGCCAGGGAATAATGGAACGATAGAATAGTGGAATGTTGTTTTTTAAAGGAATTTCATTATTAATCGATATTTTTTTCAATTCCCTGTCAAGATGGATTTTATCAATAATCTGCTTTTCTATTTCCCCAAAACCCATCACTCCAGCATTCCATTACTTTTACCCCGTGAAACTTTTTTCTATTTCACTGGGGCCAATACTCCAATTGGGGCTTTGCCCCTAATTTTATGGTACGTATTTGTCATGCTTTATGTCAAGGTATTTAGAGAGTCCCGATCTTTGAAGATATATGATTTACTATAAAGGCGTGGATTAAATAAAATGGTAGATTTTTAAATTCCAGACTCGAAAAAAAGATTAATTATCTTTGCCCGATAGGGCTGATGGTTTTCGTGTGTCTCAAAAGCTTGCCTATCTCCTTTTCTCCCATATCTTTTGGATGACATTTTTTGTGAAATAGGATATATTGCTTTATCCAGTTAAGATATGCGTGTTCTGTGCGAATTGAATAGTGCTTTCTGCGCATCACATCACGAGCCTGATCCAGTAACTTCATATTACAAACTCTATTTCAGTATTTTTCGATTCTAATATTGCAACTATTTTAGATTAAGACACTTAATTTATTAATTAATTTCAATATAAATTTCAATTTGCCGTATTATAAGGCTGCAACTAGGCAGTATAATCCTTATTTGGGCGTCATGGAAGACAAAATGGCAAAGGTCACGGATATCTACAACTTTCGCACTATCGAGGATACGCTCTCGACATCCGGTCAGCCTACGGAAGCTCAACTGCGGGCGGCGGCTGCGGAAGGCTACCAGGTCATCATCAATCTCGGGCTTCATGATGATCCACGATACTCTCTTAAGGACGAAACAGGCCTCGTTGAAGGCTTGGGAATGGTGTACGTCCATATCCCAGTCCAGTTCGACGCTCCCCGAGAGGATGATCTACTGGCTTTCTTTCAGGCCATAGAAATGCACAAAGAGAAGAAGGTTCATATTCATTGCGCTGCCAACATGCGGGTCACGGCTTTCCTTGGTCTGTACCACGCCATCAAGCAAAGGAAAGTGGAAATTGAGGCCTTTAAACCAATGAGGTCTGTTTGGGAGCCCAACGAGGTATGGTCTTCGTTCATTTCGAACATGATTACGAAACATGCCGCCCAACAAGGCGCTCCAGCTGAGCGCTCAACCGCTGCGCGGTTTCGCGCCGGCTGAGCTTTGTCGTTATGCGGCCACTCAACATCCAAACCAACCCATAGGAGGGTTTTATGCTGGCTGATACTTTTTCGTTACAGCACTTCAGCACAAACGGCATCAAGGTACGGGCGGCAGTCGAAGGAACTGGTCATCTCGTCATCATGGTTCATGGTTGGCCTGAACTTTGGTACTCATGGCGGCATCAAATTCGCCCCGTCGCAGAAGCAGGATTCAAGGTCGTGGCTCCAGATGTTCGGGGTTACGGGGGTAGTGACAAGCCGCATCCCATCGAAGCCTATGACATGATTGAATTGACTGCCGACATCGTGGGACTGATCGACGCACTCGGAGAGGAAAAAGCCATCCTTGTAGGTCATGACTGGGGGGCACCGATCTGCTGGAATACCGCTGTTCTTCATCCTAAACGGATATCCGCCGTCGTGGGACTTAGCGTTCCGTATTTTCAGCGCGGCGAGGTTTCTGCGATCGAACTCTGGAAACAGTTGTATGAAGGAAAGTTCTTCTAACTCTACTTCCAAAAAGAAGGGGTCGCGGAAGCAGAAATGGAGGCCGATGTCCGGACGACGCTTAGAAAGATCTACTATATTGTGTCAGGTGATCCTACCGCCGAGGACAGTCAAGCTGTAGCGATAAAAGGGCCGGAGGACAACTTTTTAGATGGTCTGCCTGACCCGGACCACTTCCCTGCCTGGCTCACCGACGAAGATTTAGACTATTTTGTTGAGGCATTCACCCAGAGTGGTTTTCGGGGATCTCTTAACAGATACCGAGCACAACAACGAGACTGGGAACTCCTTCCACAGCTTTCTGAGTTGACTGTTGACCAACCCAGCTATTTCATAGCAGGTGCCCTTGACGCTGTACGCACCTTCATTCCCGGAGTTAACCTATTCGAAAACCCTGGGGTGAACTGTACGGACTTCCGAGGCGCAACCATTATTGATAGAGAGGGGCATTGGATACAGCAAGAAGCTCCCGAGCTAGTGAATCGTGCGCTTCTGGATTTTCTTGCAGACATCTCGTAACGTGCTGAGATGGCGCAAGGTCGAGGACACCGCATAACAAATCACTTAAACCGATAAAAAGCGCGACGATCTCATCCTTGTCATTACTTGTGTCTCTGAGCTACATTAAGAAATTGCCTTTGCTTTTTGCGGCTTAGTTCAACGTTAGCGTGCGACACGAAGTCGCATAGTTGAGTGTACTCAGGTAGTTACCTTGAGTACCCGGTATGTTCCTACCGCTCCCTACGTGGGCGTGCTACCGTTGCGCTGACCTGCCTGTGCGTTGCACGCAGACAGTTGACGGGGTGCGAAGCCCCACGGACAATGTACCGAAATGGGTTCAAATGGTGACAGGCGAACCCCCCGGGAAGCTTTACAAGCCTTTGGCTTGCTCCTCCGTTAAGGGCTAGGGACGGATGATATGGTGAAACTAATTAAATGTCTGCAAGCGCCGTTAATGAGCGACGTACCTACAGGTATTAGGCTATACCCCTGTGTGAATAGCGAGTGGTCAGGATGCAGGTTTCCTAACTGCCTGTACGGAACTGTAATGCCACCGGCGTAGAGGGCACACCTAAGTCATCCAGAGGATCGATTATGCGGAACGGGGGAACTCAGTCCCGGCGCCCTCTTTGGGCAGGCTAACCGCAAGGCATGCTGTTGGCGGGCTGGAATAGGATGCTGAAAGAAGCGAATGCCGGGCTGTAATGGTCTGGATATCCTGCCATGTGCGGGACTCCGCAAGGAGGCTGACGTTCAGCGGGTCTCTGTTCGCGTGAAAGGTGATTGAATCAGGTGAAAGCAGAGAAAGCAAATGACGTCCACTTTTTGGTGAGATGGTGCGCTCTGCATATCTATGGCTATTCTGACAATCATGCTGTAACGTGAAGTAAATTTTAATTTGCGGGAATCCCCACAAGGGAAACCTTAGCGGAGGCTTGAGCGGTGTGACGGGAAACTGTCACGCACCGTTCTTAGGGGGCTTGGGGCTGGCAACAGCCCCCGGCTACCCGACTCGCAAATTCCTGTAAACGAAGGAGGGTCGAATGAATACATTAATTATGCGAGAACTTGCTTTGATGAAAAACGGTGGCATTTCAGGAAGGGGCTGCTATGCAAATATATTAAAGTGGGCCTTGCTTTTCGCAATCGTTATTCCTGCAATTTCCGGTTGTTCTTCAACTCTCTCCCTAAAACCTACGGCTGTTTGCCCGCCTGGTCTCAAACAGGTAAAAGCTCCTGTGGGCTTTTTCCATAGTTTGGAGTTTCGCGCATATCAACATTCTGCAGACGTATACGGGAATAAGCACACGTTCGTGTTTCCCATAGGAACTGCTAGTGACGTTTTATTTAAAAGCATCTACCTCAATGTTTTTCAAAGCGTCAGGGCTCTCGAAGCTCGTACCGCCGGGGGATCAACTACAGGAAAGGTAGCAGTCGTCATAGAGCCACATATCGAGGCCTTTCAGTTTCCTTTGCAAAGCTTGAAGGGCCCCTACTGGGCGGAAATCATTTACCGATTTACTCTTTACTCTCTGGACGGCAAAGAGTTGGTCTCCTGGACAACGAAAGGGTGGGGAGAAAGCGGTGACGGTAGTGTTTACGGTGAGTTTGGACCAATTGCCGATGCAACAAATAAAGCCATGCAAAGTGCTGCCCTAAAATTTGTTAGAAGCTTCGACCATGTCCCGGAAGTAAAGCGATGGACCATGGGAATGTCCACGGAGGGTGCTACTGCGTTAGCCGAGAAGCAGGGTACTGGTTTGGCTTTTCAAACCGGTGAGGGTGCCTTGGAAGGCAGCTACGAAGGGATTGTCACCGTTAGAGTCAAACTGAACGCTGTTCCCGGTATGCATACTTTGCACAGCAAGAGTGCCCTGACCAGAGTGGGAGTCAGTGCAATAGAACTCCTCGTGAAAAACGAAGGCCACCACATGCTATTCCTGGATCCATTAAATATAGTCTGGGCACCTTCGGGCGAGCAAGAAGTTTTACCACTACCTGCTTCTTTAATTTCTTCAGCACTTACAACTCGTTATGCTCGGATAGGTCCAATTTCAACAGGGGTTGGACTGGCGGCGCTTCCGGCTCTGTTCGCGAGTCTTGTGAACGCTTCGGCCGACGCAGCAGAGCGAAAGGAAATTACTTCCAATCTGAAAGTATACAGTCGTGAAGAATTGCATGAGGTAATGCTGCAGAGAGCCGAATCGGTCGCAGGGTTGGTATACTTCCCTGCTGGACTTAACGACGCCGTTTCCGGTGAACTTAGAGTTCCAGTAATCGATGTCGATACAGCTATACGCTACGTCGTCCGATTCCCAGTGAATATCCGTTAATGAAGTGAGGCGGGGTTGCCCTGGTATTGCACCCAAATGCGAACGTGGCCCCGAACGACCTAAGCCAAATGCAACGGACGCTACGCACCGATGATTTGCGGTTATGGTATCAAGCAAACTGTATTTGGAATGCACGAGGCGTTCCATGCTGGGGTTGAACCAAATAAAAAACTTTTTAAAAGATTCGGTTGTTGGGATGGAGGAGTACAATGCGGAGGCTGGGGAAAAGTTGTCATGGAAATTAGAATGGAAGATAGTCAAAGATAAGAAGGAGACAACAACATGAACGCAGAATTATTAGCACCTTGCGGTCTATATTGTGGCGTTTGCGGAATTTATATGGCAAGTCGTGACAATAATCAAAAACTAAAACTGATCTTTGACAGTTAGAAAAAAA
>Ga0315545_1002042_pt1 | contig 18705 bp, 11 predicted proteins | sample SalMarSW160210MG_FD_203096 | JGI IMG/M metagenome (GOLD analysis project Ga0315545, IMG submission 203096) | Salt marsh sediment microbial communities from the Plum Island Ecosystem LTER, Massachusetts, United States - Salt Marsh Sediment SW1602-10 ...
AGGAGAGCTATGAACAGCTCAACAGGGAGAGTGCAGGTGGGAAACCAGCTTGAGTTTGGGATAAATTTATCCAATTAGTTGAGCAATGGTGCCCTCTTGTTAGACCCTATATAGCACACTCTTTTGTCCCTTCATAGCGAATCTAATTACTGAGGAACCGGATGCTGGAAAGCTGCTCATCCGGATCTGTGGGGGAGCGCTGAGGCAACGAGCCGCTCTACCCGGAAAGTAAAATAAAAATATTATATAGAATTCTTTGAATTCAATAAAAATATATATATTTTTGATATATATATATTGCGAAAAGAAAATATATGCTAAAAAAGCACAAAATTGAAATGAATTCCTGATCATAAGATAATATATTGATTTAAAAACTACGTAAATGGCAAAATAGAATCCTGTAACAATATTGCGTTAAGCTTTATGCCCAAATGGGAAAATAAATATGCCTACACAACTTGCTTAAAAAAGACTGGAATCTTATGACTTTAAAAGCGTCAGCTTCTCCCGAAAGGGACCTATAAAAAAGAAAAAGTAACTATCTATCAATAAAAATTTTGACTAACCTTCTTAGCATTCTAATTACGAAAACAAACCACGTTCCTTAGAATGATGCACAAAAAAAGGAAATATCGGCAGCGATTTTCCTAAAAAACATCTTTTTGGTGTTTATTAACTTAGACCTACAAAATTAACTCAAACCTACAAAATTATGAAAAAAAACAATCCTTTCAGGAAATTGTTTTATCGTTCTTTGAAAAAAACTCTATTAGCTGTGCCTGTTATTGTTTCTCTGATGATTCTGGGAATTCTGCAGGCAAATGCTAACGACGTCTATCTTGGACCGGAATATTTGACAGAAGTATCAGAGCCACAGCAGCTTAATATTTCTGGTACTGTTACTGATGGTAGCACGGGGAATGCTGTGCCTGGGGTAAACATTGTTGTTAAGGGAACACAAATAGGTGTAATTTCCGATGCCAACGGAAAGTACTCAATTACAGTTCCCGACAAAAATGCTGTATTGGTATTTACCTTTATAGGATATGATCTTCAGGAAGTACCTGTTGCAGGCAGATCTATTATCGATGTGGCCCTTGTATCCGCACCATTAGCCCTTGAAGAAGTTGTAGTAATTGGTTATGGTACGCAGAAAAAGGTCAATGTGATCGGATCAGTAACGACTGTGAGCGATGAACAAATCGCTACCGCTCCCGTTTCAATGATTTCAAATGCAATAGCAGGCCGTATGCCGGGAGCTATTGTTCAGCAGCCTTCTGGGGAACCGGGTCGTGATCAATCAATTATCCTTATCAGAGGAAACGCTACACTTGGAGACAACTCTCCACTGATAGTTGTTGATGGTATTGCCGATAGAGATATGAATTCAATTCAACCTGCAGATATTGAAAGTATAACTGTTCTTAAAGATGCTTCTGCAGCTATTTATGGTGCAAGAGCAGCAAATGGTGTAATTCTTATTACGACAAAACGCGGCAAATTAGGTACACCGGCAACCTTTAATTATGGATTCTATCAAGGCATCCTGCAGCCTTGTTTAATACCTGAAATGGCTGATGCGGCAACATATGCAACGATGATTCGTGAAGTGCAGTCATATAGAGGTGTTGATGAATCTAACATGAAGTTTTCATTGGAGGATATTGAAAAATACAAATCCGGATTGTATCCATGGACACACCCAAATACAGATTGGTATGAAGAGGTTATGAGAAAACACAGCAACACGCGCAGCCATACTTTTTCGGTAAGCGGAGGAACTCAGAGTATTAGTTATTATGGCTCTTTTGGTACGAAGTTTGATGATGCAATATACAAAAAAAGTGCCTCATACTATGAAAGGTATAATTTTAAAGCAAATATCGATGCCGCTGTCAATAAATACTTAAGTTTTGGAGTAGATGTAAATGGTTCTCAGGAAAATAGTTCCTACCCCACAAGAGGTTCAGGACAGCTATTTGAGATGACAAGGAGACAAAGACCTACCGACCCGGCATATTATCCAAACGGATTGCCCGGACCGGATATTGAGTACGGTGACAATCCGGTTGTAATATGTACAGATGAACCGGGAACGAATAAGTACAACATCTACAGACTCAACACTACGTTTTCGGGTACTCTTAAGGTGCCTGGTGTTGAAGGTTTGACATTGTCGGCCTATTATGCTTACGACAAATATTTCCAAGTAAGAAAACAGTTCCAGAAACCATTTACTCTATACTCTTTGGATAAACAGGCATATCTGAATGCCGGTAATGACGGGAGTCAGGATGGATCGGCTTTTATAGTTGCAAATTTTCCCAAAGGACCGGCTCCGGAGCCCAGGTTATATGATTATTATAACGAATCTGACAATAAAGTTTTTAATGCGAAGCTAAATTATGATAAAAGCTTTGGTGGCGTTCATAATCTCAGCGCATTCATTTCAATGGAGAGTATGGATTATCTGGCAAAAGGAATCGAGGCATTCCGCAGATATTTTATTTCTGCCCAGCTACCGTATCTTTTTGCCGGTGGCACTACTGACTGGAATAATAACGGATCTGTTAGTATAGATGCCCGTCTAAACTATTTTGGAAGAGTGATGTACAACTATAAAGAAACTTATTTACTACAATTTTCTTTACGTAGAGATGGTTCTTTACGATTCTCTAAAGAGAGCGGACGTTGGGGCACTTTCCCCAGTATTCTGGCCGGATGGAGAATTTCAAATGAGGAATTCTGGGAAAATAATATTCCATTCATTAACTATTTCAAGCTCAAAGCTTCCTATGGTCAAATGGGGAATGACCGGGTAGCAGCATTCCAATATTTGACAAGTTATGAATTTGGAACGGGTATGGTATCTGGAGCATCACCAGTTTATTATGCAGGTCTGCAACAGAGCGGTAATCCTAATCCCAATATTACCTGGGAAAGAGCCAAAATCTTCAACATCGGTTTTGAATCAAAATTCATGGATAACAAGATAACTTTAAATTTTGACTATTTCTATCAGAGACGAAGTGATATTCTTGTGCAGAGGCAAGCATCAGTACCTGATTTTACAGGTATTGGCCTGCCTGATGAAAACTTTGGTATTGTTGATAACAAAGGCTTTGAAATGGAAGGGGGATATACTGACCGTATAGGTGATTTTACTTTAAATTTCAACGGGAACCTTGCTTTCGCCCGTAACAAAGTTATTGAATATGATGAACCTGAACGTAATGTGCCATGGCAGGTTAGAACAGGCCACCCAAATGGTGTTGAGTTGCTTTACAAATCAATAGGAATTTTCGATTCTGATGAACAGGCAAACTCTATGACTTCTGTTCCGGGAGCAAGGGGTGGTGATATTATCATTCAGGACACTGATGGAGACGGGGAAATTACCGCTGATGACCAGATCCTTTTTGATGAGACTGCTGATCCTAAATTAACTTTTGGCTTGTCTTTCAATTTTAGTTACAAAAACCTGAGTGTGAGCACTCTGGTTCAAGGAACAGGAACAACTCTGAGATCTACTTATGTAGGCGACAATGCAACAGGAACTGAAGGAAATTATTACCAGTGGCAAGCTGAAGGCAGATGGAATCCGGATAATCCGACTGCTACCAAGCCAAGAGCTAATGAAATGGAAGAAGAGTATTGGATGGAAAATTATCTGACTGATTTTAATTTTCGGAAAGGCGGGTATGCGCGACTGAAAAACATACAAATCTCTTACACCCTTCCGCAACGACTCATTAATGCTATAATGCTGAAGGATCTTAAGCTCTATATTTCAGGACAGAACTTATTATTGCTTTGGACTCAGAATAAGATTGTGGACCCGGAAGCCGGAGAGATGGAACTTTATCCGATAATGAGAACTATGACCTTTGGCGCGAAACTTGCTTTTTAATTTAATTTTTAAAAATAGCTGTTATGAAAAAATATGCGAATATTATAATCTTATTGATCCTGACGCTTTACTTCTCGTCTTGTTCTGAAGCGATTTTGGACAAAGATCCTGTGGATAGGTACTCTGACGCTACTCTCTGGACTGATCCTGATCTTGCCAGTACTTATTTAAATAACGTTTATTACCGCGTCGGGCATGGATTCCGTGGGGTAATGCTTTCGGATGTTAGTGATGAAACCCTCAACGGCAGGGGTCCTAATGCGACTCTCTGGCATAAAGGTATTATGACTGCCGATAATATGAGGGATACCTATGGCAATCCATTTTATAGCGATTTGCGCTGGGGTAATTTTGCTAATGTTCAAAGAGTCAATATTTTTCTTGATAAAATTGACGAGGTAAGCGAAAACTTTGAGGGGGTAGAACAAATCGCAGTAAAAGCTGAAACTGATATAATGAAGGGTGAGGCATTATTCCTTAGAGCGTGGTTTTATACTCAAATGTGTCGTACTTATGGTGGGTTACCACTCATGAATAAAGCAAATGAATTGGGAGATGATTTTAGTGGCATTACCAGGGCCACATTCGAAGAAACTGTCAATTTCATAGTGGCCGATTGTGACGCCGCTGCAGCCTTACTCCCCTTAAAGGCTGATCAGGAGATGGGAAAGGCCACTAAGGAGGCCGCTTTAGCTCTTAAATCAAGAATATTGCTTTTTGCTGCCAGTGACCTTACTGCTGATGGAACTGCTGCCAGTAACCTTGTAGGTTATTCAGCCCCGAATAGAACTGCTCTATGGACTGCAGCAAGGGATGCAGCAAAGGCAGTTATAGATTTGAGCACTTGCAAATTAGCCGATTTTGGAACCCCTGATCAACAAGCAGTAGCTAAAAATTATTTCGAAATGTTCAAGGCATATGACCTGTCAGATGATGAAATTATCTGGGGAAAAATGTTTATGCAAACTGTTGGAACAACCCACCGGATTAATCAGACGAATGGCCCTAACGGAATTGATAACTTCGGAAGAAATGGTCCTTTCCAGAGCATGGTTGATGAATATGAAATGGATGATGGGTCAAAATTCTTCGATCATTATAGTGTTATGTCTATTAATAATCATATAACCGGTGAGGATGAAGATTTATATATAAACACACCAGGTGGTAAATATAATCACGAAAGCCCTTATTATGATCGTGAACCGAGATTTTACGCGAGTGTTATGTATGACAGTTGCGTTTGGCAAAAACGCTTTGAAAATTTGGCTGGCCAGGACCCTCTTGGAATCTATCAAAGAAGAACACGCATTACATATGTGGGTGGTGTAGAAACTAACAGAGTCTACGGTATAGATACACGTAACGGCCCTGTTAATGACTGGAATGGCACCTATGGCGGTTATTTATCGAAAAAATATATGGACGATTTAAGTTGTGGCCGGGACGAGAACAATAAAAATATATGGATTTATCTCCGCTATGCAGAAGTAATATTAAATTATGCTGAAGCTTGTTTAGAGTTAGGGGACATTCCAACCGCCACTACATATATCAACATGATAAGGAACCGGGCCGGGCTTCCGGATTTCACCGGTGACATAACCCAGGCTTACCGTCATGAGAGAAAAGTAGAACTTTATCTGGAAGATATCAGATGGTTTGATATAAGAAGGTGGAAAATCCTGATGGAGACATTTGCAAATCCTAATTGGGGCATAGATATAACCCAATATGATGAGGATGGCGTAATAACAACTAAGTGGAAGCGGATAGAAGTACAGGAACCTAATAACATGAACGAAAAAATGTATTGGATTCCTATTCAAACGACCGAAATAAAAAAAGCACCTCAGCTGGTAAATAATCCAGGTTATTAGTTTAAGGTAGATTGGAAGATCAGATAATAAATAATATACTGCCCAAATGGGCAGTATATTATTTAACATTGTGAACTTGTAAACGAAGTTTAAGAAGTTATTATTTTAAAATTGAAAACTCAGTTAATTTATATTAAATCAATTACCTATGAAAACACTTTATAGTTCAGTTTTGGTATTGATGGTTTTAGTCAATTGCATTAGTTCTTCTTCCAATGGAAAAGTTGAATTTAAAAATGACGAGGCCGGCAAAAAGGTGGAGGTTTACATTGGCGGTAAGTTTTTTACTTCTTACATTTATCCAGACGATATGGAGAAACAGTCACTTTATCCGATTGTAACTGTCTCAGGAAAAACAATTACCCGAGGATATCCTATGAATCCCAGACCATTTGAACGTACCGATCATCCCCATCATGTGGGTTTATGGTTTAACCATGGCGCTGTAAATGGGCTGGATTTTTGGAATAATTCCTTTGCCATTAAACCAAAAGATAAACCTAATTACGGTTCTATTAAATTCAAAAAAATTATTTCGGAGAATCAAGAAAAAGGGGAACTGGTTACCATTTCCGATTGGGTTGATAACAACAACGAAGTTCTCCTGAATGAAGAATCATCGTTTATCTTTTCAGAAGATGGTGATATCCGAACAATTGAAAGAACAACCAAACTTACTGCAGTACGGGAGGTTACTTTCAATGAAAGCAAGGAAGGTATGATTGGTCTGCGGCTGGATAGGGCATTTGAAGAACCTTCTAGAAGACCGGAAAGGTTTTTGGATGCAAACGGAAATGTAACTGATGTACCTGTGTTGAATAACGAAGGAGTAAATGGTGTCTACCGGAATGCTGAAGGGGTAGACAGTGCTGATGTGTGGGGAAAAAGGAGTCCATGGGTAGCTCTTCGGGCTGAAAAGGAAGGCGAAGTGATCACGATTGTCATCATGGATCATCCTGATAATGTTAATTACCCGGCCTGGTCGCATGCACGTGGGTATGGCCTGTTTGCCACCAATAACCTAGGCGGCCGCCAATTTGATAAAAATGCTGATGAGGTAAAAGTGGAGATGAAACCTGGAGAAAGCATTGCGTTTAAGTACAAAGTGGTAATTGGAGGTGACCTCACTGATGCTCAAATAAATGAATTAGCGAAAAATTTCAAATAGTAAGTGGCTGGAGTTAACATGGTTTTTGTTCCGATTCATCCGGACGAGTCATATGCGGCTTTTTAAGAGTAAATTATTTACTGGTGAAATAATTATTTACCGGTGAAATCATAAAAAAATATTAAATCTAATGAAAAAAAATGTTACGAGGAGAGATTTTATTGGTAAAACAGCAGCCGGATTAGCCGGCGTAGCTGTTTCATCAAGTGCTTCATCTATGAGTGCAGCTTTCTACCAGAGAATTATCGGTGCCAACGACAGGATCAATATTGGATTTCTGGGCTGTGGCGGACGAAGCAGGGGGCATCAAAGTATGGTAAAAACATCGGCAAAAGACAAAAACCTGTCTGTAGTTGCCGTTTGCGATATCTGGAAACTCAATAAAGAAAAAGCTACAGCAAACTGTAAGAGGTTGTTCGGAAAAGATGTAAAACAGTTTAAATATTCCGAAGACATGCTGAAAATGCAGGAACTTGACGCTGTAATGATCGGTACCGGAGATTTTCAGCATGCAAAGCTGCTGGCGGAAGTTGTTAATGCCGGTAAGGACTGTTATTGTGAAAAACCCATGGCAATAGACGTGGAAGATGCAAAACTTGCAAGAAAAGCAGTTCTCGGCTCAAAACAAATTGTTCAGATGGGTTCACAATGGGTGAGTGATCCAATACAGAAAAAGGTACGCGATATCGTTCGTTCCGGGAAATTGGGTCAGATTACAAAAATAGAACAGGTCTGGAATGATAATAACCATCGCTGGCATGTTCCAAATGATCCTGATGTGGCTGCAATCAGGGAAGAGGATACTGACTGGAACAGGTGGCTTTTAGGTAAGCCTTATGTCCCGTTTGACCCGTGGAAATATTTTGAATTCAGGATATTCCGTGATTACTCCGGGGGAATTACTTCACAATGGATGAGTCATGGCGCAGGATTGGTTCATTTTTATACCGACACCGCAATTCCTGATTCTATGGTAGCAAACGGAGGAATTTTTGGTTGGCCTGATATCCGGCAAAATCCGGACACATTCCAGGCGCTGGCAACGTATGACGATGCAAAGTTATTATATTCATACACTTCAAACTATGCAAGTATGTTTGGTGATTACACCTGTATTCGTGGAAAAGAAGGAACTTTATTTGCACATGGAGGAGAAGGCAGTGCCCGCTGGTTTTTCATTCCCGAGCACCAACGTCTTCTCGGAGGCTTTGATTTTTATGAGGGGATGAAAGAGATTATAAATAGTGGGAAAGCGGAAATAGTAACCACAGAGGAATATGGTATGAAACTTGGGCCTGTTAATTTGAGCGATAACAGCAAGTACCACCTCGACAACTGGGTTGATTGCATGAGGAACAGGAATGTAGTCCCCAACGGGCATATTCATACAGGGTTCTGGCATTCGATAGCCAGCATAATGGCTACACAAGCTTACCGTGAAGGCAAAAAGCTTTACTGGGATCGCATCAAAGAAGAGATAGTAGACCATCCTGTTATCGCTTAATAATTGAGAATTACACAATTCAATGCATACAAGCAAAAAGCCGTTATGTAATCAATTTTTTATCATTTGAAACAAAAAAATTAACTTTTGGAGGGCAAAGGATGGTTTTCGATTGTTTGTAAGGCGTTTAGATATTTTTTAAATTATTCGTTTAATATTTAAATATTTCAAATTTTCAAAAATACTTTGGGAAGTTTAGTATTTAGTGGATAATTTTAAAAGACGGTATAAATGACAAAGAGAAGAGATTTTATTAAGAAAAGCGTATTAGGAACTGCCGGCATAGCCATTGGCGGCATGGGTTTCAGTTCAAAATCTTATGCTTCAATTGTCGGGGCCAATGATCGTATTAATGTAGCGGTTATTGGTTTACGAGGCCGTGGTAGCTCTCATATAGATGAATGGAGCTTTCTGAAAGATAAGCAAAATGTACGATTAGTTACGCTTTGCGATGCCGATGAACAATTTTTTGCTGATCGGTCAAAGACAGTATCTGAAAAGACCGGTGTCAAGCCCACTACTGAGTGGGATATGCGCAAAGTAATTGACAATAAGGATATTCATGCTGTTTCTTTTGCGACTCCTAACCACTGGCACGCACTGGGAACCATCTGGGCCTGTCAGGCTGGTAAGCATGTTTATGTTGAAAAACCGGCTTGTCATAATATTTTTGAAGGACGCAAAATGGTTGAGGCTGCCCGTAAGTACAACGTACGTGTTCAGGTCGGATTCCAGGCTCGTTCGTACAAAAACATAATTGATGCAATTAATTTTTTACATGATGGAGGTATTGGTGAGGTGTATATGGCACGCGGTCTTTGCTACAAACCACGTGATTCATTTGGCATTGCAAAAGACAGCCAGCCACCTGCCACACTTCATTATGATACATGGCTGGGCCCTGCGCCTTACCGCAAATATAATGAGAAAAGAGGCCATTACAACTGGCACTGGTTTTGGGATACAGGGAACGGCGACAGCGGTAACCAAGGTGTACATGAATTCGATATAGCCCGCTGGGGTCTCAATAAGAATGCACACCCTGTCTCAGTTTATTCTACAGGTGGTGTTTATGGTATTGATCCTGATGAATGTTCGCAGGAAACGCCAAATACACAATCCTCGCTGTTTCGATACAACGATGGGACAATGCTGGAGTTCGAAACAAGGGGACGTTATTTTAATAGAGAAGCAGGCTTGGGTATCGACATTGGAAACATATTTTATGGCACTGAAGGATACCTGGAACTGCAAGCATGGGAAAAATGGGGAGGTGAATGGCAAGCTTTTCGTAAGAGGGAAAAAGAACCTTTTACAGGCTCAGATGTTGCAACAGGTGAGAAAATCAGCCCTACTTTGCTTGGACCTGACAGTACAGATCATTTTTCTAATTTCATAAATGCAATACGAGCCGGGAAAGATGAAACACTGAACGCCGACATCAATGAAGGTTTCTATTCATCAGCACTTCCTCTTATGGCCAATATCTCCTATCGTCTTGGAGGACGAGAACTGAAGCTTAATGGAGTTGCCGAAAAATTTATCAATGATAAAGGAGCAAATAAATTATTGACACGTAATTACCGTAAATCTTATGTGGTGCCTGATCAAGTATAACTTCAAGTGATTTAAAAGCTGACAAGGATTTGTTTATGACTAATAATCATTATTTTATGCATTTTACACATGAGTAATAAATTGATAAAAGCTATGATTCATAAATATAAGACTAAATTTTATACCATCATTTTATTTTGCTTTATTACTGCATTTTACGCTGCTAAACCTGACAACCCTTACGCATCCTGTTGGTGAATGGTTTCATGCTGCGTTGACTTACAAAGACAATACATTTAAAACATTTGTAAACGGTATTCAGGAAGTAAGTGGAAGTGTATCTTTCAAAGAAGAATTAGTTAATGAAATAGGAAAGACTTCGATAGGTGGAAGGATGGACCAGCGTAATTATTACTGCGGATTGATAAAAACGTTGAAAATTACCCAAAAAGCATTGGAACCGAAAGATTTTATCCACTGAAGTTATTTGGCTGCCAATACCCAAATACTATCGACAATGACGGTTGAACCTTAGATGTTTTAAAAAACACTGGTATTAAATAAAGTTTAATGTTTCGCAGATAATATAAATGGTTGATAAATAATAAAATAAGTTAATAAAAGGAGCATGAAAAATTTGTTAATTCACTAATATTCAATATATTAGTGTTGAACAAAAAACAAAAAATCATGCTCCATAACAAAGGTATAAATAAGATATCATAATTAAAAACAAGTTTTACCCATAGCTGGGTAGAACCGGATTTTATAAAGAGTTCTTTGAAAAGTTTTACATTTTCCTCATTGTGCAAGGCGTTGGGACCCTTTAAACTTAGAGGATATAGTTTTAAGAACATCTTCACGATTTTACTATCATTACCATTCCTTGGAATTGAGACAGTTAACAGTATGTATAATCATTATCTGATTGAACTGGCAACAATAAAGAAAGATGTCTTTTATCGGATGAAGAACAATCCAGGAACATGTTGGCGTATTATACTATGGCTTTTTGCATGCAAATTCAGGGATATTATTAACGACAAGAGTACACAGGATAGTGGTTCCCCAAGATGTTTTATTGTAGATGACAGCACACTACCTAAGAGTGGCAGGTTGATTGAGAAAGTATCTTATGTATGGGATCATGTCTTACGAAGAAGCATACTTGGGTTTAAATTATTAGTTGCAGGTTATTGGGATGGCACATCATTTATTCCTTTGGATTTTTCTCTACACCGTGAGAAGGGTAAGAATAAAGAGAGACCTTACGGGCTTAAGAAGAAGTATTATAAAAAACAACACCGGATCAGGCGAGAGAAAGGCAGTCATTCTTATGACAGGTCAAAGGAAGCAGATAACAGTAAGATTGATATAGCAATATGTTCCGTAAAACAATAAGCCAGGGCTTTAAGGTTGATTACGCACTAATGGATAGTTGGTTTACTTGTGAAGCCTTTATCGATGCTGTAAAAAGAGTCAAAAATCAGAATGTTCATTTGATTGGTATGTATAGCACTCCGAAAACGCTATTTAATTATTGCAACAGGCAGTTAACTCATAGTCAGATACGCAACACACTTGGTAAGCCTAAAAGATGCAGGAAACTCCATTTGCATTATCAAGAGGCATCTGTGGAATATAAAGGCTACTCTTTAAAGTTGTTTTACAGCAAGCAGGGAGCCAATGGTAAATGGCATGTTATATTGACTACAGATACAGATATATCGTTCATAAAAACGATTGAGATTTATCAAATAAGATGGACGCTGGAGGTGTTCTTTAAAGAATCAAATTACAGTTGTTAAACTTAGGACGTTGCCAGTCTAATAATTTTGATGCGCATATAGCAGATATAACAATGACAATGATACAGTATATCTTAATAAGCATGCGATATCGCTTTGATACTTACGAGACTAAGTGGGGGGTATTCAAACATATTAGTGAGCAAACTATACAATATCGTCTCAGTGAGAGACTATGGGGATTGTTTATAGAATTACTAACTGTTATCGAGAAACTATTTGACGGGATCGATGAGATGGAGCTGATTGAAAAAATAATGAGTGATGACGAGGCTTTTGAGATCATTTGTCGAATACTACCGATAAAGACTCAATCTCAAGCAGCAGCATAACTGAAAATGGAAACTTTAGAGAATTGAAAAACAATAAGATAGATAAAAAACTATTTTTGTATAATACTATTAAACAGCAAAATAAATTAAGTGCGAAACATTAATAAAGTTTTAACTATTGGAAGATTAATATCACAATAAGAGATCATTATCGAATTTATGCAACATTTATTATTATGGGCACCTCGAAAAACTATTTTTTTGATGCCGTTGTTTAAGACAAATATATTTATTTGTTATCGAAAAACCTAATTTCCCCCCCCTAATTTTTATTTAATTAAATATCAGGCACATACAAAATTACGCCTTTCACGTCTGGACATACCTATCCCATTGCAACCACTATTTTTAATTGAGTACAGCGACAAATATTGTAAGTGAGGTTCATTATCCCGATTTTTGCTTTCGCTCTTGCAATCCCAATAGTACGGACAATGGAGCCATGCATACTGTTTTCTACAAAGCCAAACACGTGTTCGATCCTTGCACGTGTCCTGGATTTCTCTTTGTTGTTGGCTATTTGTTCTTCGGTTAAGGGTTTTTTGCGGTATCCTTTCTCAATTATTTTGTTGATGACTTTTTTCTTTTTGTAAACCGTTTCCTGATCTTCTCCTGTATAAGTGCTATCAGCATAAAGCGGTTGTCCCTCGTCTTTCTCTGTCAGCAACTGTTCCATAGCTTGAGAATCATGTACAGAAGCATCAGTAACTGTGTATTCCTCAATTAGTTTTGTCTTGTTGTCGGCTTTTACATGGTTCTTATAACCGTAAAAAGTATTGTTGTTTTTCTTAGTCCACCTGGCATCAATATCTTTTTGTGCTAATTTATGGGGCTTCACTTTCCAATCCTCTGGCGCTGTCCCTGTCTCTTTAATATGCTTGTTTTCTTCGCGTGTATTTCGTTGGCGTGGAGCCTCTACAAAGCTGGCATCTACCATCTTTCCCTGATTTGATAAAACTCCTGCTGCATCAAGAGTTTCATTGAAGATTTTGAACAAGCCCAAGATTACCCCTTTTTCTATAAGCTGCTCCCGAAATAGCCAAAATGTTTTACTGTCAGGTACCTTGTAACTTTTCTTCAATCCCAAAAACCGTTTAAAACTTGCCCGGTCAACAATCTGAAATTCCAGTTGATCATCAGAAAGGTTATACAAGCTTTGTATTATGAGGGCTTTGAACAATACCAATCGGTTGAATGGGGGCCGGCCTCCTTTCGATAAATCCCTATCTTCATTTTTAAATGCCTCATTTATAGGTGATTCAAATATATTCCAGTTAATAAATTTATTCAATTTTTGTAGTGGATCACCAAGTTTACTGAGAGTTTCCAATAAAAAATGATCATCAAATAGTCCAAGTGGATTAATGTTTTTCATTTTGCTTATTTTTATACTGTAAAACTAAGCAAATATATCTATTATATTATAGTTATATTATTAACATTCAAATGATTATATCAACAATGGGTTTTTAGAGATGCCCTTATATCAACCCGTTAGTATTGCGTAATAAATCGAACAAATTCAATCGATACAATTAGACATTATGTTTATTACCTAAAACATACTAAACTTATAGGTATTTCAAAGAACTTTTTAACGTTGTAAAGTGGAATTAAGTATAAATAAAAAATCTTATAAAGATGCAAAACTTGGATGTAAGAGTTTATGAGAATAGGCAAATACTAGGCCAAAATGCAGCTGAAATGGTAAGCCCAAAAGTGGAAGAATTATTAGCAGAACGACCCAATGTCAATATGCTTTTTGCTGCCGCTCCTTCTCAAAATAAATTTTTGCTTTATTTGAGCGAAAAAGATAATATCAATTGGAAAAGAGTAAATGCATTCCATATGGATGAGTATTTGGGTCTTCCAGAAGCTGCCCCACAAGGCTTTGGTAATTTTCTAAAGGAAAGGCTTTTTGCTAAACTCCCTTTTCGATCAGTGAATTATATTAGGGGTAATGCATCTAATATTCAAGAGGAATGTAAACGGTATTCTGCCTTATTGAAGTTTTACCCGATCGATATTGTTTGTATGGGGATTGGTGAAAATGGCCATATTGCTTTTAATGATCCTCCAGCAGATTTTAATGATAACCGTTTAGTTAAGCGGGTGAAACTAGATGCGATATATCGTCAACAACAGGTAAATGACGGGTGCTTTAATTCAATTGCAGAGGTTCCGGAATATGCGTTAACATTAACCATTCTTGCCCTAATGAGAGCCCGGTTTATTTTTTGTATAGTACCGGGAAAAACTAAAGCGCAAGCGGTTTACAATACACTTAATCAAGAAATTAATCAACGATATCTGTCAACTATTATAAGGAAGCATTTAAATGCAATCTTATTTCTGGATAAACATAGTAATAAACTTTTATAGATGGGTGAAGTGAAAGAAAAAATAGGCCATTATCGCTACAGCATCTTGGCATTGGTATTTATAGCCACTACAATAAACTATTTTGATCGCAGCATTATCGGAGTAATGGCTCCTACCCTGCAAAAACTTTTCGACTGGTCGAATAAGGATTATGCGGCAATAATGGTTTCCTTTAAAATAGCTTATGGAATAGGATTATTGTTTATGGGTGGTATAATTGACAAGCTTGGTACGAAAATAGGATATACAATATCAATAGCAGTATGGAGCATTTTTGGAATGTTGCACGCTGCCGTGAGACCTGCTTTCAGTTTAATAGGATTTATTGTGGCTCGTTTCGGACTGGGAATCGGTGAGTCAGGAAACTTTCCGGCAGCAATAAAGACTGTGGCAGAGTGGTTCCCCAAAAAGGAAAGAGCATTTGCAACAGGTATTTTTGATGCATCAACCAGTGTCGGGGCAATATTGGCTCCCTTTATTGTCGGAGCAATTGTTACTGTTGACGGTGACAACTGGCAGATACCATTTCTTTTTACTGGAGTGCTTAGTTCCTTATGGGTGTTGTTATGGTGGAAAACATACAAAAAACCAGAACTTCATCCTAAATTATCTAAGGCAGAGCTGGCATATATAAACAGCGATTCAGAAAAAGAGACCTCTGAAAGTATTCCATGGAAAAAGCTTTTTCCCAAACGTGAGACATGGGCCTTCGCATTAACTACTTTAACTGATGGTGTCTGGTGGTTTTATCTTTTCTGGGGTGCAAAATTTCTTTTCGAACAGTTCGCTGTTGATATTAATAACATAGGGCTTCCTTTCCTTATTATTTTCATTATGGCTGATGCAGGAAGCCTGCTTGGAGGGTTAGCCTCAGGAGCTTTAATAAAAAAGGGCTGGTCAATAAACAAGGCCAGAAAAATTACTTTGCTGGTTAACGCCATAATTATTTTACCCGTGGCAATGGTTCCTGTTGTAGCAAGTAAATGGTTAGCTGTCTTTTTAATTGGTATTGGTGCAGCAGGGCACCAGTCATGGTCGATAAACAGTTATACCCTTGTTCCTGATGTATTCCCGAAAAAAGCTACAGCCTCCGTTATTGGCATTGGCAAAATGGTTGGTGTGGCAGTCGCGATAATTGCTGATATTGCTCTTGGAGCAGTATTGGATACAGCAGATAATTCCGGGTATTTCTGGGCATTTATGATAGCAGGTTTTTCTTATATCTTTATACTGGGATTTGTACACATGCTGATGCCGAAGATGACTCCTCTCGACGATAATTTGAATTATATTAACAAATAAATAAAAGCTTTTAATTAGAGGGAAATATTATGTAAAGCGATTTATGTTTTTCTATATACTAAAATATTGACTATTAATATATCACATATTATCGCTTTACATAATCATTTACTTTACATAACCAAGAGCAACCGGCCGGATACTGTTCTCTATAAGATTATTGTCTATCTCAACCTGTCCGTTTTCAATGTACCTGGTTAACCTTTTCCATAATCCAAGAGTGTAAGTTATAGCTTGGCCAATAGAACTCTTTGGCAATACATCAGGTAATTGTTCTTTCATCCACTTCTCTAACTCATGTAACACAGGAAGCGATTGTTTTACGCGCAGCTCTTTCCTCTGCTCAAACGACTGCCCTTTCTCTTTCGCTTCACGCTCTGTTATATATAGCTTTTGCATACATCCAAGTACATACTCTGCTTTTTCCGGGTCGTTCTCCTTTGCATTCTCGAACTTCCTTCGTTTATCAAAAGCTTTTGATAAACGAAGTAATCAAAACTTTAACTCATCTTCTACAGTTGCAAATTGTATCTAATTGAAAAAAAGCACAATATGGGCACAAAAATTTTCTTTGGCACTACATTTCAATTTCACTTATTGTTGGAGGCAATGCCATTCCAATGGCTTTAAAAACCTTGTGACAATCGCCATGAACTTCAGTACGTAAGCCAATCTTTCTGCCTGATTGCTCGATCACTACCTCCTGCAACCTTTTCAGATCCTGCTTTACCTGCAGCCATTCAACACTCTCTCCCATTGCTTCCATTCTCATGTCCAGTTCCTTTCTTAAAACAATGGCCAGGAAACTGCAAAACACATGACCTCTTATTGTTTCATCGACCTTATGGTAGATAGGGCGAGTTTCAAGGATACTCTTTACATCCCGGGAAATGTGTTCTACCATCCAAAGCTCCTTGTATTTCAAAGCGATCTTATCTGCAGGCATATCTAAACTTGTCGTCAGTACCCATTTTCCATCATAACGTTCTTCCTCCATTACCTTTGAATCATTTATCTTGATCGCACCTTTGGTTACCTGCAGATACTTCCGGTATCCCTTGTTGCCGATCATTGTTTTTGCTCCACTTTTTATCCTGTCCCTTAAACTTTCAACGATAGTGTCCCTGTCTGCCTTATCTTTCCTGGCCTGCCTGGGATTAAGGCATACTATATACCGGGTGTCATTATGCATTACTTCTTTCACTCTCAGCGGTGCTGGCGCTTTTGATAGTTTTAACTCCGGAACAACTTCCTGATATCTCCCTGCCCTGGAAAGAATCTCTCGCTTTACATAGTTTACTCTTCGCATCCTTACTCCAAGAATATAGTTAAGCCCCTTGGCTTCCATTGCCTCGACCGTACTTTGGCTTATCATTCCCCTATCTGCCACTATACACATCTTCTCAACCCCGAAGCGCTTGCGCAACCTGTTTGCCACTGGTAGCAGGGTGTTAACATCGGCTGTATTGCCAGGCCATATCTCGCAACAAAGAGGAAACCCTTTATTGTCAAGTACTGCTCCAACTATCATCTGCCTGCGATCGGATCGATGATCTTTGCTGTTACCATATTGACCAATCTCATCTCCACCTTTACCTTCGAAGTAAATGGATGTGGTATCGAAAAATACCAGTTCAAGTTCAGTGAACAAATTGCGCCTTATGGAAAACAACTTCTCTTCAACAAGATCTTTTATGCACCGGGGCGCAAAAGGAGTTTTGCCGGACTGGTCATCAATAAGGCTGCCAAGAAAAGCCATGGCACGGTAAAAATGGTGCAGGGATAACCTTTCTGAACCATCAATGCGATAATCCTTCATCCAATATTCGCATGAACGGTCAGATCCGCTGATGAATAATCGGTGAAGTACTGTCACGAATATGGCCCTTTCAACATCAAATTCAAATTTCCTCCCTTCAAGAAGTTGATTGATAATACTATCCAGTCCGCACTCCTTCCATAGCCGCTCAAAAATCAGAACCGGCCCAATAATAAATGGTACTCCTTTAGGATTGCTCCGGCCGGTAAGGCACATGATAATCTCTTGTGAATACTTTGATAGAGAAGTTATTATGGACTCTATCTCTCCTTTTTCCTGTAATTCCTCTAACCTGCCAAGGGTAGATATTACCCTTTGCTTAACCTTTTTCCCTTCCCTGTAGGTCTGGACAATCTGTAAATATTGATAGCTACCTGTTTTCTTCAGCCTGACAAACATGGGTGTTGTTTTATCACTGCAAATATCTAACAGATATTATTTATTATCAAGCTTTTTATAAATTATTTTTGGCACTACATTTTTTTCAAAAAAGAACTCTTTAAACCTTAAGCGACTGATTATCAAAACATATTTCTTAAATTGACTTCATCAACTGTAGAAGATAAGTTAAACGCAATCTGATTGGCTAAATGTGGTCAGATTGTCCGCCTTTTGCATTGAATAACTTTAAGGAGGTTTAATCTGTAAACTGTATGTAATCATGTATGCATACAATAAATTTTCCTCATATATTATTTATATACAAGGGATTAATAATAAATAGGCGGAGAGAGGGGGATTCGAACCCCCGGTACCCTTTTGAGGCACACACGCTTTCCAGGCGCGCCAGTTCAACCACTCCTGCATCTCTCCTGAAGAAGATAGTAACCATTTGAAGCTGGTGGCGAAAATTACAAAAATATTTTTAAAATATATCCAGTCAACTAATCTCGCCTGCCAGGGGAGGATAGTATGGAGAATTAAAAGCATTCAGATGTTCCGCACTGAACTTTGTGGTACGGTTACCACGTGTAAGTTTATTATCAAAATAAATACAAACTTCAGGCACAACAGGTTTGCCATGCTCCATTGTTGCTGCA
>Ga0315545_1002044_pt1 | contig 18691 bp, 20 predicted proteins | sample SalMarSW160210MG_FD_203096 | JGI IMG/M metagenome (GOLD analysis project Ga0315545, IMG submission 203096) | Salt marsh sediment microbial communities from the Plum Island Ecosystem LTER, Massachusetts, United States - Salt Marsh Sediment SW1602-10 ...
CCGGAATATAAGATTTACAAGAAGAATAACATTCCAAACCGATGACGAAAAGTATAAAATGCAAAGTCTATTTAGCTTATCTGGAGTTGAAAAATGAAAAAATGGGGGGTAGGCAATCAATACCAATAGAATACGAAGGAATAAAATTCGATGAAGCATTTAAAGCAGATATTATTATTGAAGATAAGGTAATAATAGAATTAAAATCTGTTGAATCTGTTACAAAAGCACACAAAAAGCAAATACTTACCTATCTCAAGCTAACCGGTTATAAATTAGGATACTTATTGAATTTCGGAGAATTCTTGATGAAAAATGGTATAAGTAGAATTATTAATGGAAAAATTGATTAAAAAAAAATTAAGAATAAATATGACGAAATCAGTGCTCCCTGCCACTCTACGTGAGAATAATAAAACAAAATTTATAAAGGGTGTGGCGGGGGCTCCGTGCCCTCTGTGGCTCCGTGTGAGAATAAAATAATGCTTATTTATTCGGTTAGCGAAATAACTTCGACAATAAGAAGACAGATATCCAATATAGGATGGGTTTGGATTCAGGGTGAGGTTAGCAATCTTACGTATCATAATTCCGGACACATTTACTTTTCTCTCAAAGACGAAGATGCCGTGATTAGAGGGGTAATATTCAGGAGAGAAGCCAGTAAACTGGAGTTTAAACTGGAGGAAGGAAGAATTTTCCAGATCTACGGCAGAATAGATGTATGGAAGGGAGCAAGCCAGTATCAAATTATAGGAGAAAAAGTTTTACCGGGAGAACTTGGTCAATTTTACATTAAATTTCAAGAAATTAAAGAAAAATTAGAAAAAAAAGGGTTTTTCGACGAAAAAAATAAAAAACCCCTCCCCCATTTCCCGGAAAAAATCGGCATTATCACATCAGCGGAAGGAGCCGCAGTGAGAGACGTTATCAAAATCATAAAAAAGCGTTTTCCGGGCATAAATATTACAATTAGACCAACAATGGTACAGGGAAACGAGGCTCCAAACGACATAATTAGCGCTATAGAGGAGTTTGAAGAGTTTGGAGGCATAGATACCCTGATTTTAACAAGAGGAGGCGGTTCTATAGAGGATTTATGGGCTTTTAACGACGAAGGAGTAGCGGAAGCCATATTTAAGTGCAAAATACCCATTATTTCCGCCGTAGGACATGAAAGAGATTTCTCGATAGCCGATTTTGTCGCCGACAGGCGGGCTGCAACACCAACAGAGGCAGGAGAACTGGCAGTACCCGATATAAAGGAAATAAACAATCTATTAGAAAATATTAGACACACAATAATAAATTATACCTCGCAAAAGATAAAAACTTATATACTCCGACTAAAAGCAATAGAAAAAAGCTATGCGATAAGGCGTCCTCTTTCAATTTTTGAATTAAAAGATCAGCAGCTCGACCATATATACGATAAACTAAAAAAAGAAATTAAATCAAAAATAAGCGAAAATAAAGAAAAAATTAAAGGACTTGAAAATATTATTCAGGCAACCTCTTACAAAAGAACCCTTGCGAGAGGCTATTCAATAACCAGAAAAAACAACAAAATTATCAAAGACTCGTCAGAACTCAAGAAAAAAGATTCGATCGATATCGAGTTTCATAAGGGCAAGAGTACGGCAATCGTAGAGAAAACACAAGAGCAGTAGCTCTTGCGTTTTCCGTCACGGGTCATGAGTCACAAGAGGCTGTGCCAAAACCCCCTTTTTTGCAAATCGCAGAAAATTAAGTTATTGCTTTTCAAAAACTTATTTTTTGCAAATTCGTTAATTTTGGACTTTTGTCACAGCCTCGGTGATCGGCTAATAGCGTTTTACTGCCTACCCCCCAAAATTTTTACGCCGAATCATCCAAAGTTAGTTATCGCAATACTTATAGGAAATTTCATGCTGGGATAAGCTATTTACGAATATTCGTAGAAAGAGAGGGATTACCGTCCGAGAAAGACGTGGTCAATTTCCCCTGCGAGGAAATTGCCACTCGGCTCTCGGGTTCGCTCCTTTTGAAATGCAAGCATTTCAAAAGACCATGCCCGCTCACCCTTCGAGACGCTTTCCTGGACGGCAATCCCTCTGATTCTCGCCGACTTAATTAATAAAAAAAATGGGGGGTAGGCAAACTCGATTGACAAATAAAAAAAACATATTAATTTCGAAAAATAGGAGGTATCCCGTGAAAAAGATTTTGATTTTTTTATTTATCTTTTCTTTATGCGTATTTGGACAGGAAAGACTTCTCATATTAAACTTCGGAAGTGTCGATTTGGAGACGGAACCTCTCGACCTCAACGTATATTCCAATTTCTTTAAAAATGAAGTTCGCGGAAGGCTGAAGAATACTATCGTTATGGAAAGCTACAAGTTTTGCTCTACACCTTTCTGCGCGATGGAAGAAGGTAGGAAAGCAAACGCGGATAAAGTCTTATACGGAGTCTTAAGCAAAATGCCTGGAGGTAAAACTTTAATTGAGATAAAGGAAACTTCTACCGAGACCGGAATAATCAATTATTCGACACAAAAATCTGTTTACTCTCTTAATAATATCGAAGAACTTCTTGAAGATTTTGCCGAAGCCTATGCGGAGAAAAAACAAATATACGAGTTACCCGAATACAAAATAATAAACTGGAGAAAGAACGTCAGTTCTTTCCTTTCCTTTAGGGCCGGATATTTTTATGCTCTTGGAGATAGCTCTTACAAAACTCCGGATGACGCAGGTTCCGTGCAGAAAGTTTTCGACCTGGATCTAAGCTACATGTACTTCCTTTCTCCTCACGTCGCGACAGAAATTTTCATAAGAACACAGCATATCGATAGAGGAGCTCAAATATATCTTCCTTTTTACTATATTAGTGATGCAAGGGCAAACCATTCCTTTTTCATAGGAGGCGGACCCGGTTTTGGCTTTGGGCCTTCTTTTAGAAGAGACGGTTTAACATTTCTGGCAGCCGGCGGAGTAATCCTCTTCAGACACTATGACTTCAGCTACATAATAGGTACAAGGTATACACGCATTATAAACTATCCTTATTACGATTCGGGGATAGGTCTATATGTCGGCTTTGCCTGGAACAAGAAATAAACAACCTGGGTAAAAAGACTAAGTGACTAAGCTTAGAAGTCCAAAGCTCTCAGGGTTTTCACTTCTTGACTTAATTACCTAAAACCTTAATTTGATTTCATGACAAAAAATGAGAATATTCCCAAAAGAGAGTTCGTTTATTGTCCCATATGCGGGAATAAACTTCAGGTTAATTTTGTTGAGGGTAAAATGCGAAAAAATTGCCATTTCTGCGGTTTCGTTTATTACAAAAATCCTCTTCCCTGCGTATCCATCATAGGTATACAAGAAAACAAAATAGCGTTAATTAAAAGAGGAATAGAACCTTCCAAAGGTTCATGGGCGCCTCCTTCGGGATTTATGGAAGCAGGAGAGAAAGCGGAAGAAACAGCGTTAAGGGAACTCTATGAAGAAACTTCTTTAAAAGGCGAAATAATAGACTTATTAGGTGTTTACAGCCAAAACGTAGAAATATACGGAAGTCTTGTTGTAATAATTTTTCTCGTCAGAATAACGAAAGGGAATATCAAAGCTAGCGATGATGCTGCGGATGCTAAATTTTTTGACTTTGAAGAAATACCAGAAATGAAGCATGATTTTTATAATGCTGCAATAGAAAAGGCGAAAAAAATAATAAAAGAACATAAATAAAATTACAAGGAGGCAAATATGGCAAATATCTCCACTGTATATATGGGTATCGAATTAAAGAACCCTTTAATTGTTGCAAGCTGTGATTTGACTTCCAACATCGAAAACATAAAGAAATGCGAAGAAGCCGGTGCAGGAGCTGTTGTATTAAAATCTCTTTTCGAAGAACAAATAGAAACGGAGACAGCGGAATTAATAGCTGGCAGCTGGCTACCAAATCATACGGAGGCTTTTGAGTATGTCCGGGGGATGAGTATGTCTAACGGTCCGAGCACATATTTAAACTTGATAAGTGAAGCAAAAAAAGATACTTCGATTCCAATAATTGCAAGTCTCAATTGCATTTCCCCAAAATGGTGGATTGATTATGCAAAACAACTCGAACTCTCGGGAGCCGACGCTCTCGAACTCAACATTTCTTTACTTCCGAGCGACTTAAAAAGAAAAAGTGAAGAAATAGAGCAGGTATATATAGACATTTTAGAAGGAGTTTTAGCCGAAATCAACTTACCTTTAGCAGTTAAAATTGGACCCTACTTCACATCAATTGCAAAGATACTCAATGATTTCGTAAAGAGTGGAGTAAAAGGTTTAGTTCTGTTCAACCGTTTCTATCAGTTTGATATCGACATCGAAAATCTTAAAACAACAGGAGGTAATCCGTCAAGTTCTCCTAATGAAATCAGTAACAGTTTACGATGGATAGCTCTTCTATCGAGCCGAATTCCCTCTGATTTCGCAGCAACCACAGGAATACATAAAGGCAGCGATGTAATAAAACAGCTTCTGGCAGGTGCAAAAGCGGTTGAGGTGTGCTCGACATTATACAAAAACGGCCTCGAATATATCGAAGAAATATTAGAAGAAATTAAGCATTGGATGAATGAACACAATTACGAAAGTATTGAGGATTTCAGAGGAAAACTCAGCAAAAAAGAAAGTGATAAACCCGAACTTTACGAACGCCTACAATACATCAAAGCATTAAATAAATCTAAGGATTAGGGATCGAGGTTTCAAGGTTTCCAGGATTCAAGTAAAAATATTTGTAGTTTTTTTTGTGGATGGGGATGGGATTCTATATTCTAACTTCCAACTTCTAACTTCTTTTTTTTTATATTTCCAGCGCCATCAAATCCTTTGCTAAAATAATCTCACCTTCGTAACCGGAAGATCTCGCTTGTGTTTTTATTTCTTCTTCGCTCATTTCGGCAACCCCAGGATAAAAATGTGTCAGCATTAATCGTTTAGCTCCTGCTTTTCTCGCAACTTCTCCGGCTTCCAACGTTGTCAGATGTCCGGGAATGGGTTTATCTTTAGGATAAGAACTTTCTAAAATTAGAAAATCTGCATCTTCCGAAAGCTGAATCAATTCCTCCGAAAAACCACCGTCCGCTCCGTAAACAACAATGCGATTACCGATATTCCATCTGTACCCCAACGTAGGGTCAAAATGTTTCATCTTTTTCGTCATAAATGAACTATTCCTGACTTTAACTTCCTTATCCTGGGAAACAGAAATAAATTCCAGAGGAAAATTACACTTAAGGTAAGGCGCAAAATCTTGATTCATCCGAAGGTATTCCCTGACATCTTCAGAACCATATATAAATAAAGGTTTTTTCCGCTTGAAACCCGGAGTATAATTCAAAGCAAGAAGTAAAGGGACAAGAGCTCCAATATGATCAGGATGAGTGTGGCTTATAAAAATTCTGTCTATTTCCTTATAAGATTCTTCCGCTTCCTTAAGGCGAAAAAGGGCTCCTTCGCCTATATCTATAAGCCAATTTTCTTTCAAATCTGTCGGGAAGAAAAAATAAGAAGCCGGATATCTTTGAAAGGAAGGGACACAACTTCCCGAGCCTAAAACTATAACTCTTAGTGAAAAAGAACCTTTTTTTTCTATCAAGTTACTTCAAATTTTCTTTCATCTCCGATAGTTTCGTGTAATGTTTTCGTTCTTCTGTGATTATTTCTTCTAAAAGATCCTTCTGCTTTGAAGTCACGAATTTCTCCATTTCGTGATAGTAAAGAACCGAATCCAACTCTTTTTGCATGGCAAATTTGATAGCGGAGATAACATCTTCCACTTCTTTCTGTTGTTTTTCTAACTGCTCCTCGGTAAAAATAACATTATCAACATAATACTTCAAATAATCAAAGTACTCATCGGAGTAATTCTCAAAAGACACATCTTTAGTGACTTCAGAAAGTAACTTAGTAAAAGTTTTTTTATGCTTTACCTCTTCATCTCCAAGATAATTAAATATCTTTTTTGTTTCTTCATCATTTGCCAAATTACTTGCAAATCGATAGAATTTCTCACCGTTTTCCTCAATCTTTATAGCAAACTTAAAAATCTCCTTTGCTTCAAAAATCGCCATCTATCCTCCCCAATTCTTTATCTATAGCATCTCTGTTAAAACCAACTATAATCGTTCCGTCAATATCAATTTGAGGAACACCCATCTCTCCGGATTTTTCAATCATTTGCCGGGCCGCTACTCTGTCCTTAGAAATATCCTTTTCCTCAAACTCAACATCTTTCTCTTTCAAATAATCTTTAACGAGACTACAATAGGGACAACTGGGAGTCGAATATACGATTATTTTAGACATTTTCCCTCCTCGTTACCATCTTCTTAAAATCTAAAGATGGCGTTCTATTTTCCCCTTATTCTCTTCAAATTCTATTCGGAATGCATGAGGCTTTCTTCCAAAACAAAACCCAAGCTTTTCGTAAAAAGAAACCATTTCGAGATCCACATCTCTCTCTTTTATCGCCTTTTCTGTGGGGAGAAATCTTATTTTTCCTTTCTTAACATCCTGTACGGTAACTCCGCTCATCCCATTAAGCAATAGAACCACTGCTCCAGCACCAGCTTCCATGCCAAAGTTTACATCAAAAGCAGAAGATTTGCCCGAACGAACCAGATGCTCAGGTTTAACGTCACGAACCTCTGGCACCTCGTAGAGCCCCGGAACAAACATCCACTGTTCTTTCATAAATTCCCTTATTTCAGGATCTTCTTTTAACCTTTTCTCTAATTGACTTCGAACATATCTGCCGGCTCCGGCTAATTTTTTATGTCCAAAGGCATCTACTCCGAGACTCTCATCAAATATTTCCTCTCCGGAGGCATCCTTCATCCCCTCCGCAACAACAATTGTATAGGTACCGGCATTTACATCGCTATCGATTATTCTCCGCATTAAATTCTTCTTCATATGTTTATATACAACATCGAAATCCACAGGTATTTCCGGAATCAAAATACAATCCGCATCAGCACCTACACCTCCTCTAAATGCAGTATGTCCTGCATATCTTCCGAACACCTCAATCACCATTACTCTGTTGTGGCTTTGTCCAGTAGTTTTAAGATCGGATACAAAACTCGAAACCCGGCTAATAGCAGAATCTGCTCCAACAGAATAAGTCTGAAGGTCAAGATCCATGGTTTTGGGCGCGTGGACACAGGGTATACCCTGATTTGCCAAGTCTACTACCACACTGCCAGTATCATCTCCGCCGGAAATAACCAAACCGCCTATATTGAACTTCAGAAGGCCCTCTTTTATTCTTTTATATTTATCTTCACTCTGTATTTTTTTAATCTTCACTCTGGAATGCCCGGCTTCAGAACCTGCAAGAGTCGAATTTATTGTGTCAACCCTTCTTTCGTTCAACTTGGCTAATTTCTCCATATCTATAAGATTATACAATCCTGCGTAACCGTTCGGAATAATATATGCGGAAACACCGTTTGCCATAGCCATAAAAGCGGCACCCCGAACAACGGCATTCAAACCACCGCAGTCGCCGCCACTGGTTATAATTCCTATATTTTTTATTTCAGACATTTAACTCTCCTCTCCACGTTTTTCCTACAACTGCCAACGCTCATAACCGCAAATTTAATTAAATTTCATGCCCTTCAACGCAAAGCGCATTATTCAAAGCAATAACAGCCTTTTTATAGTCTTCTCTACTGATTACAAACTGCATATTTACCTGTTGCAGAGATTGCGAAACACACTCAACATTAACCTTATTATCTGCCAATAATTTCGTGGTCTTTTCAAGAATGCCGGGACTTGCGATATTAGTCCCAACGACACACAAAACAGCCACTTTTTTAACAGTAATTCTATAGTACTTCTCCTTCAACTTATTCACCATCTCGTCGCTTAAGTCCTTCTCCCATATTACCATAGATATGCTATTCGCATCAGTTGCTTTCAAAATGTAGCTTATTCCGTACTTCTTAAAAATTTCCATCAATTCAAGATCCGCACCAACCGTACCCACCATAAGCGGGTCGTGGACTTCTATAACGACCACTTTATCACTACCAGAAATCACTTCTACCCTTGACTTTTCGCCCACATAATCCTTAGTAATGAGCGTTCCTTCATGTTCGGGCTCAAAAGTATTCTTTACCCTTATACTTATTCCTGCCATCTCAATAGGCTTGGACGCTTTCGGATGAATAGCTTCCATTCCTATATCTGCAAGCTGATCCGCCACGTTAAAATTAGTATATCCAACAGGAATTGCTTTATCTTCACCCACGACTTCAGGATCGGCAGAAGAAAGATGAAATTCCTTATGAATAACCGCCTCAGTTGCGCCAACCTCAACCGCAATCTTGCTGAAAGTAACCTCTGAATATCCTCTATCGAATTCTCTCATAATACCTTCAGTTCCTTTAGTATAACCGGTAGCGACAGCTAAAGTCTTAGAAAAATCTATCCCTTTTAATTTTTTATGTATTCTTTGGTCAATACTTAACAATTCGGAATCGTCAAAACCACATAAATCAACAAAAGTCGAATTGATATTGTTGTTCTGGAGAATATTAACCGAGTTAAAAGCCGAATGAGCTTCTCCTATGGAAGCTAAAACTTCACGCGCGGCGAGCAAAATACTGTCCTTGTCAAGGTACCCCGAAGCCAAAACATTGGCCATGTTATGGAGATAATTCCTTGCTTCCTGAATTCGATTTTTTATAAAATTATCGGCAATTTCAAGCTCTAATCCAATATCAATAAAATTTCTGTTTATTTTCAGCAATTTTTCACACACTGACTCCAGAGCTTGATCGTAATTGCCCTGTTCTACAAATTTAGCATAAACACCGGGCTCACCGGTTCTCTTATGTTCCAGAAGCCAATTGGTAACATCTTCGTAAGCAGAAACCACAAAAATCCTGTTATAATAATCTCCTTCCTCACGATTACCAATTATTATATTTTTTAATACATCCTGGAATTTCGACATTGAAACTCCACCAATTTTTTCTACCGTTAACATCAATCCTCCATTTGAAATTAGGATACATAAAAAAATTGTGTTGTCAAGAGCCTCATTACCACCACACCCCCATTCCCCCAACGCTATCCGCCTCCCGCTAAAGAATTTTACTTCTTGACTATTTCCCACACCTCTGAGGTTTTGTTTCCCTGCTTATCACTTAAAAAAACACTTAATTTGTGCTTACCTTTTGAAATCTCCTCTGGATGTTCAAAAATCAATCTTTTCATCTGAGGGTCGTATCTGAAGACGGTTTGCTGGTCATCGATTAAAGTTTTGATAGAATAGAAATCCACACCGGAGAGTGAATCCCAGGCGTTAATTTGCAGAGGAGTCTTTGAGGAAAAATATTTCCTGCCTAAAGAAACAACGGGGGAGATAGAGTCTTTCAATATACCAAAAACACCTAAATGATCTACAAAGGCGACCAGATAGTTCCCCTCCACATCCGAAGAACAGAAACTCCACCCATTACTATTCTTTTCATATAAAGAATAGAATTTTTCGCTTTTTGGAACTTTTATTTTTATTTTAACTTTCCGCTTAAGAGGAACAGGGGGCTCCCAGCTCCAGGCAACTTCTTCTCCAGTTGTCACTTTAACCGCTATAAGCTTCGAATTGATTCTATCCCCCTGCCTTAAAATTATTTGACATTTACCATCCGGAGATTGCATTTTTTTAAACTTTTTCTTTGTAAAATTCCATATCGCTATAGAATCACCTGATTTCAAAAACTCCTTGGTTCTTCTCAAATCATACCACTTCCCATGAACCTGAAAACCATTCGTTTCAAAAATTGTTTTTACGCTGTCCGGGTCGCCTAAATCCGACCTTCTTTCGCCTTCCAAATTCAACAGCTTAAGGACCAAACGGCTAATATTTCCCGAACCATCATAGACTTCTACCAAATAATATCCGGTATCATCCCCGGTTATAATCCCATCGTCTCCTTGATAAAAAGGAAATCCATTACCCGGCATAGTAAACAATCTCCTGAATTTTCTACCTGTTCTCATCCTGTATTCAAAATCAAAAAGAAACCTGGAATCCTCATAATTAGAGTAAGAAAATTTATCTACAAATTCCCTTCTTATTAGCGAACCATTTTTATATAATTTGATTTCTTTAGGTCCAAGTTTTCCAGACCGTGTGTTAACCATATCTACAACCTCGATTTCTATTCCTACTTTCCCTTCCACAGAAACCAAAATTGTATCAGAAGCGACCTTAAGAACTTTTCCTATATGAGCGCCAAAAATAGTTGAAGACTCGTCTAGAGGAATAAACCGAACCGCTTTAATAACAGGCGAAACGGTGTCAGGAACAGTAAAACCACGCAGAAAAGGATCAATCGGATTATTATTTTCGTCCCTTAATTCAAAATGAAGGTGAGGATCAAAGCACCCGGAACGCCCCGTATACGCGATAACTTCCCCCTCCTTAACAGGTATTTCCCCTTCCTTAAACCAGATCTCTACAGCATAGCATCCCCTTAGCAATTGCTCCCTCCGCACTTTATTATCCAGATCAAGAAAAAAACCGGAAAGATGCGCATAAACGTAAGTTTCTCCCGTCCAACTTTTCACATATACAGCCTTCCCATAACCCCAGGGAGAAACTTTTACCCTCATCACCCATCCGTCGGCAACAGAATAAACCTCCTCGCCTATTCTTTTCGTAGGAAGATCGATCCCGGCATGAAGATGCCCTTCCCTCCATTCCCCAAAAGACGAAAGGAGTCCCTCTCTCCGAAGAAGAGGCCACAGGATATCACTACTTAAAGAAAGAAAAACTATTGCGTACAGATAACTCAATAAAATCATACCACCCAATTTAACAAAAACCCATGTTAATGCAACAAAAAAAATTCCCTTATATCACAAAAAAAACTAACAAGTTAAACTAAACCATCAAAACCCCATACTTAAACAGATTCTATTAAAAACCATACGTAAAATTTACTGTACTAAGGCAATAAAAGATTTACGCAAATTTGACAAATTTTGAATTTATGTGCTTGGAGTTCAAGTTCTTAATTATGGAATATTTTTTGTACTATGATTTAACGATGAAAGAAGTATTAATTGTAGATGATTTCAAGCCAACGTTGGAGTCAATAAAGTCTTATTTAACTAATCGGTATAGTGGAGAGATTAACATCTGTATCGCAGAAAACGGAAAAGAGGCAACGGGAGTATTGGACTCCAATGAAATAGATTTGGTTGTAACGGATATAGGTATGCCAGTAATGGACGGGCTTGAGTTATTAGCTTACATGAGCAAAAACCATCCGGGGATTCCGGTAATCGTTATGACTTCTTTCGGCACACCGCAAATGGAAGAACGACTTAAGAGATTTAAAGCTTTCCTTTATCTTGAAAAACCTTTTGATATAAAAGAACTCGAAGAAAAGATTTTAGAAGGACTTAAATCCGAAACTGAAGGACATATTAGAGGATTTTCTCTACCGTCTTTTTTACAACTAATCCAGATAGAGTCTAAAACCTGCACCTTAGAAATCGAATATGAAGGAACCAAAGGCTTTTTATATTTTATGGAAGGTTCCCTAATTGGTGCGAAAACTACAAATAAAACCGGTAAAGAAGCAGCGTTAGAAATTTTATCGTTAGAAAAAGCTGAGATTGATATCCTGGCTAAATGTAGAAAGCCCGAGAAAACCATAGACACTCCTTTACATTACCTGCTTTTAGAAAGTGCTCGCATCAAAGATGAGAAAAATAAAGAAAACGGCAGCTTAGAAAGCTTAATTCAAGAAGAAATCGAAAAAGAAATTTATTCATTACTGGATTCTCGAAATTTGGGAACAAAAGAAACACTTAAATAAAAATCTTCCCAGAGATAATATATCTTACATCTTTCTTTCAAGAAAAAGGGAAAAAATAAAACATAAAAGAGCAATAACAATAAAAGAAGTGGATCCGTTGCTGAAACCCGCCTTGCCGAAAATATATTCGATCTCCTCCGGTGAGAGGCTTTCGAGTCTCGACTCTGATGGAGGAGTGTTTACAGCTACCAATCCTATGATTTCTTTTCCGTCCCTTATTTTATAAACTCCGCATTCTTTTGTTTCTTTAAATATATAATAATTCTTTCCAACTCGATACGGTTTATACTCATCTTTCCCCGGGGTAATGACTTGGGGCTGAGTTAAGTTTTCTATAAATATTGGCTCATCCAATAAAATATTGCCGTGGGTTATCTCCTCGGATAAAGAACTAATCATAAGAAAAAGAAAAGGCACAAAAACAGGATGCAGAGATAAATCATTTTCCTCAAGGGAAATCGGCAATATTAGATGGTTTTTTATTTTAGAAAGAAATGGATCACCGTTCTCAAAATACATCAGCGTTTTACCTTCGACTATTAGGCAATTATATTTTACAGGAAATTCACTCAAATTTTTCAGAAGTGATGAATCGTCAAAATAAGATCCCTCCGCAATAGTTGAAATTCTATCTGGAATTTTATTGGAAATAGAAGTATTAGTTCTTCCTTGCAGGCAAAAAATACCGGGAACAGCACTCTGGAGTAAAGCTAACTCATTTTTTCCACTCGCGCTGCATGCAAAGAAAAAATCCCCTTTTACATCAGCTATCTCCTTGACCCATTTCACATCAAAATAAGAAGGTGAAAGAGCTGACATAAGATGCTCGGGATAAACATCCGAAAGAATACAAATATCTTTCTTTTTTTGTACGTTAACTATAAAATAAAATTTATTGTCAAATCCGAATCCCTCTTCGTCTTCCAACTCGAGAGATAGCTGATATAGACTCTTCGGCAAGATTAGATCGAAAGACACCACGTTTTCTCCAATGTTTAAGATCACATTTTCTTCCCGGATAATCTTACCCTCTATTTTTAATACCAAACGGGGGTTTTTCTTCTCTTTATATTCATTCAGAATCTTGAAGTTTACGTTAAATTTCTCATCCCCGTAACCTGGACTTGAGGAAGCGCCGACTATCCCGAGATTCCCGGCTGGAAAAGCAACCTTCCTAATATTAATTCCAGGGAATTTTTCTCTCTCTTTTAGTATCTCTCTGAAACCATTTCTTTGAGCATCGGTAATTAAAATTCCACCTGGATAATTCTTTAGATATTGCATGAATTCAGGAATACCCGAATTTGTAGGAACAATGAAAGTATTATCATCTTCAGTAAGGATTTTCTCCATTGAAGGAGATTTATCGAGAATCAGAGTTTCAGAGGGGGTTACGAAAACAAAAGGTATTTTAAGACCTGCGGCGGCCAAAATCAGTAATATTATAAAACTGACGCGCATTATTAGCAACAACAATCTTTTAAGACGAAACCACCTGATAATTTTTATTTCACTCTTTATTATAAAAAGTAGAGACGGAAAGTCTATTTTCTTAAGCTTTTTTCTCGACATTAAGTGTATTATTATGGGAACCGTAACAAGAGGAAGTAGAAAAAGGAAAGCAGGAAAACTCATGATAGTCGTTTTCTTTTTTCAAGGTACTCTGTAAGCGCTTTATCGTAAGGAATATCTGTAAATAACTGAAAACAATCAATGCGATTAGCAGCAAAACCATTTTTATACCTTGAGATAAATTCATTGAATTTATCTTTATAATAACTTTTAAGGCTTTTAGGGTCGACAAGAACGGTTTTGGAATCCTCCATATCCCTGAACAGAGCCTCGTCATAAAACGAAAAATCCAGTTCTTTTCTGTCGAGAATATGAAAAACAATAACTTCGTGCTTTTTTGCCTTCATAACGTTTATTATCTTAATTACTCGTTCCGGTTCTTCCAGCAAATCGGAAAACAGGATGCAAAGACTTCTTTTTTTTATTAAGGGAAGTAGTTCAAAGAGTGCGTCAGAAATAGAAGTTTTACCCGACGGCTCATTTTTACTCAGTGTGCCGAGTAAATATTTCAGATGATTCATTTGACTTCTTGCCGGTATAAAAGACTCTATTTCGGAATCAAAGAGAACCAACCCTACCGAATCATTCTGCCGAAGCAGCAAATAGGCAAGCGATGCGGCAAGTGTTCGGGCGTAATGAAATTTGGAAATCTTCCCTCCGAACTTCATGGAATTACTTTTGTCTAACAGCAGGAACGCGGATAAATTTGTCTCTGCCTGGTATTTCTTCAAATAATATCGCTCGGTTCTCGCATATAATTTCCAATTAATTTTATTAACAGGGTCTCCCGGATAATAAGGACGATGTTGCTTGAACTCGAGTGAAAAACCGTGATAAGGACTTTCATGTAAACCTGTTAAAAAACCTTTGACAATTATTTTTGCCCTGAGGTTCAGGGTTCGGATCTTTTCTAAGACTTCAGGTTTTAAAAGTTCCAAAAACTTCTACACTATTCTTCAAGTACTACTATTCTAACCTTTTCTCCTTCTTTTACAGTAAGGGGTTTACCTTCTCCGTTAATTCCTATTATCCCGTAATTTCTGGGTATTGAATCTTTCAAAGTAATAGGTATAAAGAATCCAATCATTATCTCCCCGGGATTCCCCCTCTTCTCCGCATGATAACCGCTTGTATCAACATTTTCGATCTGAGACGGTACATCGTAAAGGAATTTTTTTATCTCATATGATTTCATCCTGCTCTCCGTGTAAGGATTCACAGGCACTCCAAACGCTTCAACTTGTTCATATATCTTATCCAAAGAAAATGGTATCTCTCCCATATTAAAAGTTCTGTACCTTTCTATACCCGCTTTAACCGTATACATATTTGACTGTAATTTTCGTTCTTTCGTCATTACTTTTGCATTCCGATACTGCGGTTCAATCAAAATATATAATAACCCCACAAAGGCAATAATTATAAGTACATCAAGAATTCTTAAAGTAACTCGGTTCATCTAGCCTCCTTATGTATGTTGTAAGAATAATTAATAATTAAATTCTGTCAAGGGGACCCGCTCCTCTTCCGTTTTTCTGTTTTTTTATATTCCAAATTATTTAAATACACCTGTCCATAAAAAAGCTTCTACAAGTCAACACAAATACTTGACAAAAGCAATTGTAAAGTTTATGGTCAAGTAAAAGGAGTTTAAATGCAAAATATCGGCGCAGACAATCAAATTGAAGCCATAATAGAAAATTTGAAAGACGTAAATAACATTGTAATGGTAATAAGCGGTAAAGGGGGAGTTGGTAAAAGTACAGTTGCCAGTAACCTTGCCCTCGTTTTGGCGGGGAAGGGTAAAAAAATCGGGCTTCTGGACATTGATATTCACGGTCCTAACCTGCCCAAGATGCTGGGTGTAGAAAAAGAAAGGATGCAAAGTGATGAGGAAAACCGCATCAAACCTGTCAGAATATCCGACAACCTGAAACTTGTATCCATGGCATTTTTGCTTCCCGAGGAACATCAGTCGGTAATATGGAGAGGGCCTTTAAAGATGAAAATAATTCAACAATTTTTAAGTGATATACAGTGGGGTAAACTTGATTACTTGATTGTGGATGCTCCTCCGGGCACAGGCGATGAACCTCTTTCTATGGCACAGCTGGTACCCGAGAGTAGTGCAATTATAGTGACAACCCCTCAGGAAATTTCTATTCTCGATGTAAAAAAATCAATAGATTTCGCCAGAAAAATCAATTTAAGATTACTGGGCATTATAGAAAATATGAGCGGGTTTACATGCCCGCACTGCGGAAAAGAAATTTCCCTTTTTAAAGAAGGAGGCGGGGAGAAACTTAGCGTAGATATGAAAATTCCTTTCTTAGGAGCTATACCTCTGGATCCGCAAATAGTTGAGGCAGCTGATAAAGGAATATCATACGTAGAGAAATTCCCGAATTCTAAAGCGACAAAAGCTCTGAAGAAAATTGTAGATAAAATCAGCAAAAATGAATAACGTAAGACAACGTGTCTTAAGTTTCATATAGTCATCTCAAACTTTTATTCATGCTTTTCTTAACTGTTTTCTTTTCTACAGGGCAGGGATACTCCCCTCCTTATATGAATCAAATCGGTAAATATTCAAAGCGAAATAAAAACTTTGTGTTCTTAGTGTACTTTGTGTGAGAATGATTTGCGGCTGGGGGTGGCGTTGTAAAACAATATTTTTTTCTCTGCGTACTTTGCGCCTTTGCGGTGATTATCTTGTAACCTCTTGACATTTAATTCAATATGTATACTGTTCGTTAAACAGGAGGCAAAATGGGTTTATTAAGTGAAGAAGATAGGAAATATTTAAAAGAAGAGTTTAACAATAATATCAACAGAGAAGTGAAACTACTCTATTTTAGAAACGATAAAAATGGATCGGAATATTCAAAGCAAACAAAGGAACTGTTAGAAGAACTTACATCTCTAAATGATAATTTATCTCTGATTGTCGAAAGTTGCGATAATACGGAGAAAATAAAATCCGAAGAGTTAACCCTTTGCCCCTCAATCAAAATTAAATCCGACAGAAGCGGCTTTCTAAATTTCTACGGTGTTCCCGCAGGGCATGAATTTATTTCTCTGGTGGAAGCAATAAAGGATATGGGATCGGATAATCTTTCTCTACCAGAAGACGTAATAAAAAGTTTAAAAGAAATAAAAGAACCACTGGATATAAAAGTTTTTATTACACATGGTTGTCCATACTGCCCGGGTGCGGTTAGAAACGCACATCAATTTTCTCTTGTAAACGATAAAATCAAAAGTTCTATGGTCGACGCCAATTACTTCGGAGAACTTTCGAGAAAACACGGTATTTCAAGCGTACCCCATATCATAGTTAACGATAAAAAGGGTTTTGTTGGAAACCTCCCTCCTGATTTATTTCTCGATAAAATAAAGGAAGCTTTAAAATAAATGGATTTTTCTATCCAAAAAAAAGAAAAGAACACGGTCAGAAAACATTTCCAGGCGGCTATAATAGGCAGTGGTCCGGCCGGGTTAACAGCAGCTATTTACCTTGGAAGATCTAAAGTCGAAACTGTGGTGTTTGAAAAAGTTATTCCCGGCGGATATGTCGTTAACGTCGAAAAAATAGAAAATTATCCGGGCTTTGTAGAAGGTATATCCGGAGAAAAACTGGGAAAACTGTATGCCGAGCATGCTGAGAAATTCGGCTCAGAGATCAAAAGCGAGGAAGTTACGAAATTAGAACTAAACGAAACGCCTTTTAAAATAGAAACATCCCGGAGTTCTTATACTTCGGACAGCCTTATTTTGGCGACAGGAACTTCCAATAGAAAGTTGGCGGTTCCCGGAGAAAAAGAATTCACTCATAAAGGAATTTCCTTTTGTGCAACCTGTGATGCACCCTTCTTTGAAGGAGAAGATGTCCTTGTCGTGGGAGCAGGAAATTCCGGAGTTCAGGAATCACTTTATATCTCAAGGTTTGCGAAGCACATAACGATAGTCGAGTTACTCGAATTCCCTACCGCAGAACCTATACTAATAGACCGTTTAAATGATAATAACAAAATAGATTTGTTCACTTCTCATTTGGTAATGAGTTTTAAAGGAGATAAAATGTTGAGCAGTGTCGACATCAAAGACATTAAAAGCGGAGAAGTTAAAAACCTTAAAATAAAAGGCGCTTTCATTTACGCCGGCGAAATCCCAAACAATGATTTAGTTAGGGATAAGCTAAAATTAGACGAGAAGGGCTTTATAGTTACAGATGAATACTTAAGAACTTCCGTGAACGGAGTTTTTGCCGCAGGTGATGTAAGAAACACCCCTCTGCGACAGGTGGCGACTTCCGTCGGAGACGGAGCCATCGCCGGATACGAAGCGTACAGATTTCTCGAAGAAAGAAAATGACTATAAAAGTTTATACAAATTCAAGCTGCCCTTATTGTACCCGGGCGAAGAGATTTCTAAAAGAACACGGCATCAAATTCAAAGAAATAAATATATCAACATATCCGCAAGCCGCAAAAGAGCTTAAAGAAAAAACCGGCCAGACTGGAGTTCCGGTTATACTTACAGGAAATCATAAAATAGTTGGTTTTGATGAGAACAAATTGAGAAATATCTTAAAGATAAAATAAGACGGAGGAATAATTGAATAAAACACTCTTTCTAACAATCATTTGCTTTTTTACCGCCAGCTGCGGCAAGGCAAAAAGCACATCGGATTCTAAAAAATCAGAAACAAATCATAATGAAACAAAAATAGAGTCCGCGGATTCAATCAAAGCTCCTGATTTTACGTTTGAAGACGTAGAGGGTAATGAGCATACACTTTCCGACTACAAAGGACAGGTTGTCGTTCTTAATTTTTGGACTATTTACTGCCCTGCCTGCAGAGCAGAAATCGCCGGTCTTATGGAATTATATAAGAAATATAAAGATAAGGGACTGGTAATTTTGGGTATCGGGATAGATAAAAACCCCGACAGAATAAAAACCTTCAGCAAGCTTAATAATATAAACTATACCGTTTTATTGGCAGATATAGAAATAGCCAGGAAATATCAATTAAGGGGAGTACCAACTACATTTATCATGAACAAAGAAGGAGAACTTACCGACACAATACTCGGGTACAATTATCGTCTGGGGAAAATGCTTGAGGAAAGTTTTCTTGAGTTATTTAAAGATGAAGAAAAATAATAGGTTTTTATTTGTTTACCTCATTGCGATTGCTTTATTTTTTGGATTATTCAGCT
>Ga0315545_1002045_pt1 | contig 18685 bp, 14 predicted proteins | sample SalMarSW160210MG_FD_203096 | JGI IMG/M metagenome (GOLD analysis project Ga0315545, IMG submission 203096) | Salt marsh sediment microbial communities from the Plum Island Ecosystem LTER, Massachusetts, United States - Salt Marsh Sediment SW1602-10 ...
TTTGTAAAGTCTATTCAGATTTGAGGTAAGCGCTATAAACCCAAGCACCTTTTCATCTTCCTCCGCCACAAAGCCGAAGCTGTTTTTATCCTCTGCGATAGCTTCATACAAAGCAGTTACAAAATCAAGACCAAGCGAACTAATAAATCCGGTATCAATACCCATTATGTGCAACCTTGCAATATCAGATGCATGCTCACTTTTTATTTCGACTACTTCCATCTTGTTATTTACACATTCTAAGGACTACCAGCACCTGGAAACTGCAAGAACCTCGTCGGAAAAAGCTTTGACAGCATGTTCCAATGAAAAGCAGTTTTCTACCCTCTCTCTACCTCTTTTGCCCATCATAACACATAACGCTTCATCGTTCAAAAGCAAATCTATTTTCTCGGCTAACTCTTTCGGATTCTTAATCTCAATAAGATAGCCGGTTTCGCCGTCAACTACTTCATCCTCACACCCTCTGTGCCTTGTAGCAATTACCGGTTTGCCACAGGCCATCGCTTCAAGAATCGTAACAGGCAGACCCTCAAAATAGTAAGTTGGCAAGACAAACAAATCACAGCGTTTCATAAACTCATCCACATCATCTCGCCATCCAAGGAGAAAAACACTCTCGTGGAGATTGTTGTCACTGATAAACTGTGAAACAGAGGTTTCGAGTGGTCCATCACCAAGTAAAACAAACGCATAGTCTCTATTTGCTAAGAGCCGAGCAGCCTCAAGGAATTCAAATACACCTTTTTCTCCGACCAGCCTTGCAACAAACAAAACCACCTTTTTGCTTTTAATACCAAGCTTTCTAAGGAAATCTCTGCATGGTTCGGAACTTAGGGAAAATTTCGTTAAATCGACACCCATACCCGGAATTTTGCGGACGCAATTACGATTTCGCAGCATTCGCGTTTTAACCGCCAGATTGTAGTCATAGTTATTCATTACAAAAAGTGCATCGGTTATTCTTCCGAGAATCCATTCGGTTATAAACCACATCAACCATCTTAGTTTCGATTGCTTGGGTCCACAGGGCAATCCGTGGGAAACGTAAATAACTTTTGCCCGGCAACAAGATAACCTTGCCGCAAGCCTGGTGACTGCACCAGCTATTGGCATATGCACAATTATCAAGTCAAACTGCGACTGATTAAGTATCTCTCTCAGAGATCGGAACGCTCCGCACAGATTCAACAAGCTCAAGCTTCTTTTAAGACTATACTTATGCACAGCTATCCCGCGTGCTTCGATCGCCGTCGTGTCCTCATCGGCATCACAGGCAACAGCTACATTATGACCCTGTTTCTGCTGTGCCTGCAAAAACGGCATCAGAAATATGCTTATAGTAAGCGGTGTTCTTACAACATGAAGAATATTCATTTTCAGCCAGCGCCAGCACCTACCTTAAGAGTTTCTAAAGGAAACGAGTTCCAATACAGATACCAACATTTTCATCAGAATCTGACAATTGAACTGGTCAATAAACTCCCAATTAGGCTTCGTATTCAAATATCCACTCTCCCAAAATTTATAAAGACGCTCAATTTCAGAAGCGGTTCCTTCAACATCCTCAGCATCAGCAATAAATCCCAAGTTCGATTCCCTTAAAAGACCGGACGAGACACTGGCTTTATCCATCAATCCCAATATTGGTTTGCCGGCCACCAGATACTCAAAAAGTTTGCCTGGTATAGTTACATTTTGGTATTTGGTCTTATCACATAACAAAAGTAACAAATCTGACTTTGCATACCACTTAAAGACTTCTCGTTGTGGGACCATTGGCAGAATTTCAACAATACCCTCCAAATCAAATTCTGATGTTAACGAAGGTACAAGATTGCTGATGAAAACTACTCGTAGTTTGTCTGCCGGTATTACTTTTCTTTCAATGAGACCTTGAACTGCTTTGAGAATAGTGCTCGGCTTACGATCACGCTGAAAGGTACCGGCATAGAGCATTGTAAAACGGTCGTTATCTGGCTTCGGCAAACTCCCAAAAAACTCCTTGTCTTCTTGCAGAAATCCGGTTGGAATCACTTCCACTTCTTCCGGCTTAAGATTATGCCTGTGTGCCACCCAATCTCGTATTCCTGGGCTGACCGTCACAATCTTTGCCGCTGAACGAACTATAGACCGCTCGATAGAACGAAGCATTGATCGATGCAGGATTGTAGGCGGACCACCTCTGAACGATTCACTTATTATGTCCCTGTATTCAAGTACAAAAGGTAGCTGCAAGCGCTGGGCCACACATTTTCCAAGCCATGCAGCGCTGATGGGGTGTAGTGTGCCTAAAACACACCGCCATTTGTGTCTTTTTGCGGCTTGCACAGCTAATCGTTGAGCAGAAAGCTTCCAAAGAACCTGACGGTCTGGTATAAGTGTCCAAGCTGCTGCTGACCTGAGCAATTGAACTTTCAGATTCGACAAACAGTTGTGACCGCCGCGTGGCAAAGCTCTGACATTTTCCTCTTTAATTATTCCGCTGGCTCGCAGAACCTCTACTCCTAATTCAGCATATTTCTTATCAACATCGTCGCTTCCATCGGCAGTTGTGGTTAGTACTGTAGGCCTCCAGCCAAACTGCGGCAGTATTTTGCTGTTTTGTGCTGCACGGGCCACTCCGCCACCAACCAGCGGCGGAAAAAGATGCGAGACATACAAGAACTCGTTACACTCGTTTCTTATCTCCATTGATATAACTTTCTCTACTGTCTGGTTGGCGTCAAATCCAAGCTTTCACATATTTTGATTAGGATTTACTAAATCTTTAAGAATGGATATTGCTGTGTTCGTGGCTTCAATTCGACAGAGGTTCAGGCCATTGCATTTCCTTTTTCATATCATTGACACTTTTGGCCTCATTCCACATTTTATCACGAACAAAGACTAAAGCCCCCCCCTGCTCACCTGAGGGGTGGCTTCCCCAGTAATATCTGTGAACCGTGTGGTTCGTAATTGTGCCTGATGTTGTTCGATATTTTCCCCCAGCCCAAACACACAGATTAACTACTGTGCCGCTTCGTGCTACGCCTATCGTGAACGCTTCCTCGTCGAATAGGTATACTGGTATAGCTATAATTGCCGCAACGCTATTAATCCCCATTGATTCATCGAGCAGCTTAATTTTTTTGTCGTATACATCATAGACTACGGCAAAGAAATTGTCGTTATCATTGGCATAAGTTCTCAAATAAATATAGCTTTTGACATCGCCGGTTGCCGAAGCCCCCATCGAGTGGCTGCCAAACCGAGAAGCCACTATAAATATATCAGTAAACGCTTCCGGAAAATCAAAGGGCTCGTAATATAAAACATCCTGCCATCTTCTTGTGTCTTCAGGTGCCCATTCAGAGGGACAAATCTCCTTTTCGAGAGTGATTCCGTCTATCAGTAAATCAAATTCTGTCTTCTCATATCCATTTGCGGGCATTACTATTTGCGCTGATATCTGCGAAGTGCTTTGATTTTCTATTGTCCAATCTTGTGTAACGTGAGCTACAACTTTTTGCCATTCATTAGTCGGCCAAAAATATACTTCTTCTTGCTTAGAGTGATACACACATGAGCCGACCTCTGCGACTTTGACTGTGGCATAAGCCCTACCGGCTTTATAAGGCCCCATATTATTTCCGCTGCCATCATTAATTTGGCCTTTGACCCAAAACGTGAAAAATCCCATATCACCATTAGACATATCGGCTATGACCTCTTTAATCGGGTATGCCGGAATCGAAAGCGTTCTGATGTTTTCAATGGGAGCATATGAACCATCCGCATACCAGTCACACCGCCATCGACCACAAGCTGTATCCGTGTCCCATCTGTCAACTACGTAATCATTGTCGACTACCGTATTAGCATCAGCGGTAGCAGGTGGATGTAAATCAGAGTGCCACACATTGCTGCTGGCTCGCTCGACCAAGGCCCCCTGAAGCCTTACCGTTCTCGGAACTGAAAAACACAAGGAGCATGCTCCACCTTCTCCTATCCGTATCCATATATTACCATCAGGACCTATCCCGGCATAATGCAACGCCCCATCCTGGTAGCAGACTGCTTTTGCCCAGAATTTGAAGCCATCACTAATCCAAACCCCTGAATAAGGGTGATTACACAGAGTGCTGTTGTTTGAGCCGGGTGCGATGCCTATATTACCGTATCGGCCTATCGTTAGATACTTGTAATTAGCGTTAAGTGTTGAATTTCCCTCCCATTGGAAGTCTGTTCTCTGTAAAACCTCGAATGAGTCATCAGCAAGGTTGTGTTTAATAATTGCACTTGATTTGTCGGATCCATCAGCACCCCATATAATGCAGTTTTCCTCGGGCAGCCAGAATCCGCTGGTGTTTTGCTGCGAAAAGTTTAACACAATCTCTGTTTCGTCCCATTCGGTTCCGCCGTCGTTCGGTTCAGTGAGGTAGCACATGTATCTTCCGCCCCCGTCACCATAACTGCAATAGACTCGATACTCACCATTGACATAACAGGGAACAGTAGTATGAATGTGGCGGCCCGTTACGTTATCTGGATTATGTATCCTTGTCCACGTCACACCATCATCTTCAGACATATAAACACACCGGTTATTATTTGGTTCTTCAATAGACTTGTACTCGTTTACAAATATGCGCCCGTCTAACTGGGACCATGCCCAGAACACAACATAGGAGTTAATCACCATGGTGTTTCCATTTATGACCCTTGTCCAGGTATTATCGTTGTTGCGACGCCACAATGTACCAGCATTTTCATTAGCTCTTGCCCCACAAGCAACTAATAACGTTCCTTTCTCTGTTATTCTGGCGGAAGTAATATAGGCACTGAAATCATGAAGAAATTCCCATTCTGTATCTGCGCCGCGGCTGCGGTATAGTTCCCCAGCACTTATAGTTTTACATGCGTACACATAGTTGCTGTCGCAGGCTAAGACAGCATAACCGTAGATTACCGTATACTCAACAGGCGAGGCGACTGTAACATAATCAGTCCGCATCTGCCCATCAGTGGCAAAAGTACCGTCTTCATTGTAGGCTATGCCACTGCGGACAAATATTAAGTTGTCATTATTGAGTTTGTTTTTCTTATTGACAAAATCTATATCTGCGACTAATGCTACGTCGAATCCCCGGTTTATCAGCAACGCAAAGTCAACAAAGTTCACAATATTGTCATCATCGAGGTCATATTCACACTCACCTCCATCAAGCCAATGTCCGGCAAAGTCGCCTATAGATGACCAATTAGGAAATGCTGGACCAGCAATAGCCAATAAGACTAATAATATTACCCTCACTACCTTTCCTCTTCGGTTCAGTTATGGGAAAAAGTAAACTAATACAAAACTAAACTATCTCTTCGATTTTTCCATTTCAATGGTTATCTTATAGATAACTCTTATCCACTTTCGACATGATACCAAAATTTGTCCGAAATTGCAATTGAATTATTCAAAAATTGTTAAAAATTAGGCATCATGGTTTCTATCCAATTATTTTCTTGTAAATTTGACTGCCACATGCCTGAACCGCTGTAATTCACTCAAAATCTGCTATTGCTATAATCTCTTGCGTACATCAAGCAATTCTCACGTAAAAACAGCAAAAAGTTCTTCAACAATCTGCTTCATTATCCTGTTCCACCCGAGACAATCCAGCAGCGGCGGAAAAAGACGGCGGGACATCCAAGAACTCATGGGTTTCAACAGACAAAGCCTTATATTGAACCGTTATTTAGAATAACTTTGGGCACACACGGACCATCTGTTTTGAACTGATGTTATTTCCAAGTGCTGCTGTAGATTACATTTATTTTATGGGCAGTGACCTTTTAAGCTTATCTACAACAGCCGTTCGGCCGGAATGTGCCATCTGGTAGGCTTGCTCAATTGGTAATGAGGCAAGACACGTTGCTCTGTCAGTAAGTTGCAACTGCAATATCTGCTCAATCTGTTTGACTGGCATTTCATAGTCTAGGCAGCATATTTCAGGAACACCAACATCTTCGGCAAATGCCACACATTTGCTGTGATATGGCACAACAGCAAAAGGAATTCCAAGGGCATAGGCGTATATTGCAGCATGTAATCGCTCAGATATGACACCATTAAGACGGACAAATTGTCGCATCATATCTACGGGGTCGGGACGATATGAAATAAGTTCTACTTCGCATACATCTTCTAATTCGGACAGCAATCTCTTGATTAATTCACCATCTCCCAATCTATGGTGCCCGCACATTTCGATGCCTGCAATACGAACAGGTTTGGAAACGGCAATATTTCTTATAGCAGCAACTATATGCTTTATTTTTAATCGCTGTTGAGTTTCTTGGTTTGCGACGGTTCCTGATGATTTGGATAATGAGATGCCTATCCTTGGAATATCAGAATCGCTGCGTTCTTTTTGTGCGAACAGTGCTGTGAATTGTTTAGCGATCAATACAGCGGGGTCAAATCCCCGGACTACCGGGGACGAGATATTTAACTTTTTGCATAGATCGTATGAGACACTATCCCGTACTTCCACCAGATCGGCCATGTTAAGCATGGATTGAGCAAGTACCTTTCCTTTCTGCGTCACTAAAGGCCCCAGACCTAAGGCGTAAAATATCACCGGGATCCGTTTCAGTTTTGCCAAACGGCATATATGATGCTTGAAACGAAGGCCATTCATTCTTGCTTTGTTTACATCAGCCATTGTGCTTCCGCCACCAAAAACCAGTGCGTCGGACCGAAGTATTCTGGAAATTTTGCTCAAGACGACCTGCCCTTTGAACCAGTGTCCTGGATGAGTAATCTTTACAAGCTCTGGCAGAGGCGGTAGTCGACCGTGCTTCGGGGTTTGAATGATCATTTCGACATCGGGTACTGTCTCTGCAATAAGCCTGACTGTGGCACTCAACAGAGCATCATCGCCGCTGTTTTCGTATCCGTACCATCCTAGAAGATAAATTTTTGGGCCTGTTTTTGACACCAGCTAAGCTCGCTTAAGAAGTGTTTTTGAGAGATTACGAAGTTCTTCCTTGAAATTTAAATATAATGTCACGTATCCTGCCCATAGCAGGCATAATATCATAAGTTTAAGCCAACCTGATATATCTAAGAAAGTTGAAAGAATTGCAAAGCCCGAAAGCAATACTCCAGCGGGTAAGAATAATTTTCGCAGTGAAACCACTGTCGGCGCAAAGTGCTTACTGGTGAACCAATAAGCAGCTAATATCCACAAATCTACCGCAAACAATGTCCACGCCGCACCGATAATACCCCAATGAGGTACAATAAAGCTGACACCAGAGACGCAAATAATTGCGCCGATTGCCTGTATCGCTACTCGATACCATTGTTTGTCCACACTCTCCAGAATGTTACCCGCGGGAATCGCCAGCAGGCGAAACATTATCCCAAATCCGACCCACGGAAATATGGAAGCAGCAGGCAAATACTGTTCATTCGCAAAAACTCTTATTAGGAACTCCGGAATAAAACAACAAACGGCAACAATTATTCCGCTGATAAACCACAGGCCTCGTATCAGCCGGCCAAACACCTCCGCATACAGCTTAAATTGTCCAGATGCAGCCAATTTGTGATACAGTGGAAGAGTTACTGCAGTGACGGACATTCCAACGACTAATGATATTTGATAAACCTTTAGAGGGACAGCATAAAATCCCGCCTGTTCTTCGCCCAATACCTCTCTGATGTATATTAACCCCCAGAAGCTTGTGAATGCATAGGCAAACAGCGCTGCCGCAAAGGGGATGCTAATTTTGAGCAGCCTGATGTAGTTGAACCGCAATAGCGATGATATTGCTGGCCGGATCGTAGCCCAGCCGAAAGCGATTAGCAGAAAACTGAAGATAAGGTAGGAAATAACGAAGATATCGTATTTGTTGTTCCCGGCCAGATAACATATCACAACCGCCAAGAAAACCACAAGGCCCTTGCCAAGCTCCAGTATCGCTGCGCCGAGGAAACTGCGGGTTATCTGTAAATCGATCTGGAACAATTCTAGGAAGCTGAGAAGCAAAGTGCCGACAACCACCACAACCGTTTGTACCCTCCACAGCCCGGTGTAGTTCAAGAACACGGTCAGGCCCACAAAGTAGAGAAGCGTTGCAAAAAAGCGAACAGCTATCGTCGGCAACAAGTGAGAAATTCTTAATTCAGGTTCTCGGGAAACCAGCAACCTGTAGCCCTGCCCGACTCCCAAATTTATCAGTCCTCCGCCGATTAAGACCAATGCCTGGTCGGAAAAAAATCTCCCGAAAACTTCTGGTTCAAACACCTTGGCTAAGATAATACCGGAGATTATTGTAAGAGTTCTGCTGAGCAAAGCAAAACCGGTACTTACCAAAACACCTGAACGATATGATAGGTTATTCGCCGCTGGCAATGAATCTACTCGTATTCAACTTCTTCAATTGTATACCCTGATGACTGTTCATGCAAATCGGCCGCTGCAAGAAGAACCCCTATGATAAAGCCGCTGACAAATATCCCTTTACCTGACCAGTACAGGTTTAAAACAGCACCGGGTATGAACGCAATAAGACAACCTAAAATGCCATTGAGCATGCTTCGGTCAACCTGATTAAATGCCAGTTTGTAGCTCCTCCACGCTGGCCCCAACCATATAGCAGTTATAATAACCAGACCAACAAGACCATATTTAAACAATATTTGGAACACGTAATTGTGCAAAGTGAAAAATTTACCACTACTAGCAGCATAGTCGGGGTGGGCACCAACAAGAGTAAGGGGAAAAGAAAAAAGCTCATCTGTGTAATAGCTGCCGTATCCGTTACCCCAGAGCAAAGCCAGCCGCTTCATACTCGTATTCAGCGAATTCACTATCTCTCCATACCGCATGGGATCAAGTCTCGAAAGATAGTTCCCCGGACCTTCGGTTGTAAAAGTCTCTGCTCTTTCCGAGATAGGCGCCATCGCCTCGCTTCGCAACTCTCGAATTAGTCTCAAACTTCCGAAGGCCAGCAAAAAAACTATAGGAACGGCTATAATAGCTCTTTTGGCGCCAAATATGTATAGCAATACCATGCAACACAATACACTTGTTACCCATATCATTCGCGTGCCAAAAATAACGATAAGCACACCGCACACCAGCGCTACAGTTAAGCCAGTCAACAATTTTGCTTTTTTGATAATCAGGTAAATGGCAAACAATAACAAAAGAATGACAGTGCTTTTGGTTGAATCTACGCTGGCGCGCGAAAGGCCACCAAGCATAGATCCATACCCAATAAGCCAATAGACCATATCGCAAAAATATCTTCCCAGCAATCCCCCTATTAAAAGTGCAAGCATGAACCCTAATCTGTCAGGGTATTTTCTAAGAAAACCATGGAACAAAACAATACTGATGATCAGCAAGATAGGAAACCGCAAATCCGCAGGAACTTCTATAGACCAGGCAAACGAACGAAGGCCTCCATAAAAAAAACCTGCCAGCACAGGTACAGTAGCAAACCATATAATTGCTCTCTTAATAGACTTATCGAAAACAATACTCCTTGTTTTTAATATCTGAATCAACGTACAACCGGCAATGATCCAGCTTGGCCTAACAGGGCCTATATATAATTGCCAGATACTGGCGACCCTATGCACCCCAAATATTCTCTCTTCAGATGCTGTTTGTGCCAGATCTGGACCGACAAGAGCCAAAAGTAGGAAAAGCGGAACCCCCCATCGAGCCGGTGCAAATATCGAACATATCAGCAAAAAAGCTAATATACCTCTGGCAACTTGGAATATCGGCCCTGAAGCATCACTAACTCCGGATAAAGCTGATATAATCAGACCGAAGACAAAAAAAGCTATTATATGCCACGCCTTGACTTCAGGGCTGAGAAAATTGCTAAAGTAGCTCGTCTGACTATCAGTATAATCTATATCATCTTTTATATCATTCATAGCTGATACCTTTTCCTATGGACTATTATACGTTTTAGTAACAATACCAACCCTTCAATTGCGCCAACTAACATACCCAGGTCGAAAGCCGTCAATGCATATAAGCCAACTAAAAATTTTATAGGATTTACAAAGGTTCTCCAGCGACCCTTACCCATCATACGCTTTGCCACATGCGCAGCATACAGGGTCCCTGCTACATACCACATCATACAATTACAAAAGCCTAAAATAACAAGAAGGCCGCACAAAATATAAACAGTAGTAATCAAAGCAATCGTAACATTTCCCGAGCTTTTGCCAAGAGCGACATGGCCTTTGGTATTCCTTCTCGCCATCTTAAACACTTCTGGCCAGTTATTCCTCACCCGCCAGTAATTCTTGGCTTCCGGAAGGTGAACATAGCGGTAACCTAATTTTCTCCATCGTGCATTAAACCACGTATCCTCTCCTGCATCCACGTATTCAGGATATCCACCTATATGCTCCCAGACTTTTCGACGATAGGCGATACCTCTATGAGAAGAACCAAACAACGGATCTGTACGTTCTCGTTCGTCAAACGCTGCGAAACACCTCTCAAATAATGTTCCACCACAACAGATGGTTAATCCTCCAACTACGCTGATTTGTTCATCTTCCAATGGTTTTAGCATCAGTTCTAACCATTCATTGGAATATATGGTTCCGGAATCAAACGTTACAATGATACCGGCATTTGTGCGTTTAATCGCCTCATTTCTGCCGCGACAAATACTAGCACCCGGCACTTGATACACTTTCAATTTTGCAACTCTTTGAGACCATTCCACCAGCAATTCCCAGGTTCCGTCGCTTGAGCCTCCGTCAACAATGATAATTTCGCTCAATAGCTTAAGATTGTTCTCGGAAGTAAATGTTTTTAGTGAGTTTTCCAACTCGTTTTTACAGTTATAAGTAGTACATATTAAAGCTACTTTTTGGCTCATTATGCTCGCTGGTTTTTTAGCACCAAGTTTTATTTATTTTTAATATCTCTACGGTTTTTATACTCTTGTTCGAGCTGGACAAGGTTTTTTGCGTAATATGAATAGCTCTTGTTGAAGCCACTGCCCCAAGTGTACTTATTATTTCTGGGCTTTTCATACAGAGGGACCCAGCCATACGCCATTTCCCTGCCGTTCATCCTCAAGACAGCATCAATAATCTCTTCATAAGTTATTGAATCGGGCTTCTGGTCATATCGCCACATACCGATGGTGTTCGATATCCCATATTTTCTGACTTGATATTTAACATAAGGGTCATCAACAGAATCGAAAGAAACTCCTTCACCATACATGGTCGCGGTACAATAGCTGTCTATATTAGGTGCAGTTGCTACGGGATTGGCCAGATGGGTGCCACGATTATGGGTGCCATGAAATATAATAACTCCGTTAGGCCCAAACAACTCCCTCAAGCGTCTTATCATCTCCCAGTTTGCAATCTTATTATCGTCCTTGGAGAGAAGGTAATCGAAAGTAAGCCCATCGACATAGACACCATCAATGCCGAATTTATCCCGAAGCGCCTTAATTTGCTCGTAGAATGGTTCAAATTTCTTAAATTCGCGATAATAAGAAAATAAACTGCAGTAGGTTACGACTTTCATGCCGTTTTCGTGAGCGGTCTTCAAAAGTCTTCGAAATTCCGGCTCGTTTTCAACAGTATATGGACCCCGCGCCAGCAATCGCCTATAATCTCCCCCCGGTCTTTCGTAAAGGCCTTTATAGAAAAGCACTAATATATCAAAATTTTTTGTCCATTGTCTGATTGTATGGTCAGGCGGCATTTGTCCATAAGGATTACCAATTCCTAATCCCACACTACCATGGGTAACGATAATCCTACTCTTAAAAGATTTTTCCCAGTCGAAATGCTTTCCCGGAAACGCTACTATCATGACCCTTTCGTTAGCATTGAGCAGGTACTCTGCAATCCAATCTTTTTTGCCGAGTTCAATCATCCTAACCTTGTAGCTCGCTTCATGTCGCTGCGGGTATATTTCCATCCCACCGGAATCATCAATCAAGAGCAGTTCCCCTTTGTGCCTACCTTCATAATCCGGCTTAAAATTACCTGTGCACTTTAGCTCCAGCTTCACTTTTGGTGCGATTATACAGGTTGAATCGCCATAGATGCCGATATTCAGATTATCAGACCACAAAAGAACGTGGTCGTCATTTGCTTCGACCTTAATAAAATTCGGCTCATTATCAAAAATAACTGTTGATAATAACCGCCGATTTGTTTTATCAAGACCTTGGTATATTTTCAGTTCGCCTTTTACATATTCAAAGTGAGCACCTGTGGTTTCAATTAAAAAAGCATTCTCAGCAAAATAAGAGCTTTCAATCCTCATCCCCATCAAGGTAGAATCACCCAGAATACTGATATCATTAACATCTATCTCAGCACTCACTATTGAACAAAATAGTAGCGATAGAAATAAAATTAAGGATTTAATTTTCATAAGTCCCATAAGACAGAAAAAACCGAGAGCACAGAGAAAATCTCTGCGCCCTCGGTGTTCGTAGACTTACAGTACTACCATTGCGGTATTACTCGGCTCACCTTCGCCGGCTTTGTTCACGGCAACAATGCGGTATTCAAACTCCTTGCCACGTGGCTGCTCGACCAGTGTTGCCTCGCTGATTACTGCGGTTGCAACCTCTTCCCACGGCCCCGCGGGGCGCTCACGACGCATTACTTTATAGGCACTGACAGCGCCGCCGTCGATTGGTGCTTTCCAGTCTAAAAACACCCAGCCCTCACCCTGTTTCGGGGCTTCCAATAACCTCGTCTGCCCGGGCGGAGCTAATGGGGTCTTAGCCTTTTTACCGGCCCAGCCGATGAGCTTCAACTTATCATCATCGAAATCGACCGTATTCTCAGCATAGCGGATATCGCTCCTCATCGCATCCACCAGGTCATCCAGCGCCTCATCCTTGGAGGTAGTAGCGTCTTCCGCTGCTGCTTGTGCTGCAATAGCAGCATTTTTTGCGGTCGTGTAGGCGCTGACCAATGCCGTCAAGTCCACTGGCACTACCGGAGGAGCCGGGTAAGTAGCGGCGTTAGCTGCAAGCCCGCTTACCATCGCATCCGATAATGCTACAATCTCTGCTTCTGCTTTCGGAAATCGTGCCATTTTGTCTAAACTCCTTAAAACAAGTAACTTATGTTCATTTTTCCCGCTTTGAATGGCCTTATAGGCCGTTTACTCTGCCACAAAGTAAGCTTCCTCTGTCGCAGGTCACGCTTACTTTGCCACGTAGTAAGCTTCCTCTGTCGCAGGTCACGCTTACTTTGCCACGGAGTAAGCTTCCTTTGCCACAGGTCACGCTTACTTTGTCATGGGATAAGCTTCCTTTGCCGCAGGTCACGCTTACTTTGTCGTGGAGTAAGCCTACTTTGTCATCAGGTCACGCTTACAATGCCACAATGTAAACTTATCTGTAAATCTATAAAACCACCATTACGGTATTACTGGCTGCCTTATAGGCAGGTAAATTCTTCTATACTTCAATCTGCTTTTGACGTTTAGCCTTAGCACTATTTTAGAGAACTACCATTGCTGTGTTACTTGGGGAACCTTCACCTGCTCTATTTACCGCAATGACTCGATACTCCAGATCTTGCTTTTGCGGTTGTTCTACAAGTGTAGCTTCCGTGATAATAGCCGTTGCTATATCCTGCCAACTACCGCCAGAGCGCAACCGCCGCTGAATTTTATAGGCCTTTGGCTTGCCGCCATCAAAAGGAGCTTTCCAGTCGAGAAAGCACCAGCCAGCGCCTTGTTTCGGGGCTTCAAGCAGCCGGGCTTGGCCGGGCCGAGCCAGTGGAGTTGCTGCCTTTTTACCGGCCCAACCGATGAGTTTCAATTTGTCATCATCGAAATTTACTGTATTCTCGGCGTAGCAAATATCGGCTTTAATCGCCTCGATTAGTTCTTCCAATGCTTCATCCTTGGTTGCGGTAGCAGCCTCCACCGCTGCTTGCTTTGCGATTAAATCTTCTCGCTGACGTCTATATGTGATCGCCTTGAACCGTAGCGATATCGGATGAACAGGCGGATTCGGGTATATGGGACGATTTGACCATAGCCCGCGCCATAACCGCTCGGCTAAAGCGGTAATCTCAGCTTCTTTTTTAGGAAATCTCGGCATCCGTTATTTTCCTTTTTCAGACTAATTATGCTGGGATAATCAGGTCCAAAATCGGTTGTCACAAGTTGAAATTATAGCGTTGCTTACATTTATATCGGCGAATTGTTCAGCACACTTTACGCCCCAGCGATAATTCTTGCGATTCGCTCAGCTGCTTTACCGTCCCATAATTTCGGTGTTTTATGGCTACTGCAACTATCCTTTCCTGTTTTGCTTATCTCACGATAGCTCTTCAGAATCTCCTCCTTAGTGATTTCAACCAACCGGTTTGTACCTTGGGTGATTGTCACCGGCCGTTCCGTGTTCTTGCGTAGTGTCATACACGGCACACCAAGTATCGTCGTCTCTTCCTGTATGCCACCCGAATCCGTCAAAACGAGGGCCGCATTGCTCATCATACACAAAAAGTCCAGGTAACCAACCGGCTCAAGAAGCAACAGATTGTCCATCGACCCGATTCTTTTTTCAAGATCGCTACCTTTAATATTATTTATCGTCCGTGGATGAATCGGGAAAACCAGCTTTATCTCTTTCGTAATCTCCCCAAATGCAGCAATAATCTCACCAAATCTTGCCATATCATCAACATTACTGGGTCGATGAAGAGTAACCACACCATATTCTTTCGGTAAAAGCCCAAACCGAGAAAGCACATCAGATCTCTCGGCTTTTTCTCTGTTTGACAAGAGAGTATCTATCATTACATTGCCAACAAAATGTATCTTTCCCGAATCAACACCCTCTTTCAATAGGTTATCAACTCCCGATTGTTCCGTAACAAACAAAAGGTCGCTTATAGCATCGGTTAGTATCCTGTTTATTTCTTCCGGCATAGTACGGTCAAAACTTCTCAGCCCGGCCTCGACATGAATCAGCTTAACACCCAATTTGACTGCAACCAAACCACAGGCAATTGTACTATTTACGTCTCCTACAACAAGAACGTAGTCCGGCTGAAAGTCAAGAACGACCGGCTCAAAACGCTTCATTATCTCCGCCGTTTGCACTGCATGGCTGCCTGAACCTACATCCAGATTGATATCCGGCCTGGGAATGTCCAAATCGTCAAAGAACAACTTACTCATGTTATCATCGTAATGTTGTCCGGTATGAACAAGAAGTAAATCGAAATTATTATTTTTCTTAAATGCCCGCATCAGAGGGGCAATCTTCATAAAGTTAGGTCTTGCACCAGCAACACAGATGGTTTTAATCATACGTACTATTTCCAAATCTGATATAAGAAGGGAACTCGTCTCAACTGAAATGTTATATAATTAGATTTTATTTTTGTTGATTATGTACCAGTCTATCGTTTCTTTTAGGCCTTCATCGAATGGCTTTTTTGCCTCAAAGCCAAAATATTTCTTCGCTCTTGAAGTATCAAGACATCGCCTCGGCTGGCCGTCCAGTTTGGAACGGTCCCAGCGAATATCACCCTTAAAACCGGTCAGTTTGACAATTTTCTCCACCAGCTCTTTTATAGTTATCTCAAATCCCGCTCCGATATTGACCGGTTCCGGGCCATCGTAATTTTCGGTAGCCAACAAGATTCCTTCTGCGGCATCAGCAACATAAATAAACTCCCTTGACACCTTCCCGGTCCCCCAGCAGTCAATATAGTCGGCGCCGCTATCAACTGCGTCAATACATTTCTTTATCAATGCAGGTATGACGTGACTTGTGTCCGGATTAAAATTATCGCCGGGCCCGTAAAGATTGACAGGCAGTAAAAATATAGAATTAAAACCGTATTCGGCATGGTATGCCTGTGACTGGACCAGCAGCATCTTCTTTGCCAGTCCGTATGGAGCATTGGTCTCTTCCGGGTATCCTTTCCAAAGGTCTTCTTCCTTGAAAGGTACCGGTGTATGCTTCGGATATGCGCAAACTGTGCCGATTGCCACAAATTTTTCGATTTTACACAACCTGCCCTGCTCTATCAATTGAACACCCATCATGAGGTTCTTATAGAAAAATTCTCCAGGATGTTCGCGGTTGGCACCGATTCCGCCGACAACCGCCGCCAGGTGAATAACAACATCCGGCTTCATATCTTCATACATCCTGATAATGTCTTTTATATTTACGAGGTCATAGTCCTCAATCCTCGGCACGAGAATGTTTTTACATCCTCGCTTTTGCAGCCCTTCAACAACAAAACTGCCGAGAAAACCGGCGCCACCTGTAACAACAACTCGTCTGTCCTTAAAATAATCGCTCATCGTAATTTTCTATTCTTATTTGCTATGTTCTTGAATGAGCTTTTCGCATTCGGCGATTTTCATATCCGCGTCGGCCATCATTCGCGTAAGCTCTTTGAAAGAAACCTTTGGCTCCCATTTAAGCATCTTTCTCGCCTTGCTCGCATCTCCCTGTAAACAGTCAACTTCGCTCGGCCTGAAATATCGCGGGTCTATTTCAACGTATTTGTTCCAATCTAATTCAAGATAGCCAAAAACTTCATCCAAAAACTCACGCACCGAGTGTGTCTCTCCGCTTGCAACCACATAATCATCAGGTTTGTCCTGTTGCAGCATAAGCCACATAGTTTCGACATAATCACCGGCAAATCCCCAGTCACGTTTTGCGTCGAGATTACCCAGGTAGAGCTTGTCCTGTAGGCCGCATTTAATCCGAGTCGCGGCCCGTGTAATTTTCCTTGTAACAAATGTCTCGCCGCGTCTCGGCGATTCATGATTAAACAAAATTCCGTTGCACGCAAACAGGCCGTAAGCTTCACGATAGTTCACCGTCTGCCAAAAGCTGTAAACCTTCGCGCACCCGTATGGACTTCTTGGATAAAATGGCGTCTTTTCCGTTTGTGGTGCTTCGACAACCTTGCCATACATCTCACTGCTGGAGGCCTGATAAAATTTAGCCGGCTTTTCCGTAGAACGAATTGCCTCAAGCAGCCGGAGCGTCCCAAGTGCATCTACATTGACCGTATATATAGGCGTATCAAAACTTACACGAACATGACTTTGCGCTCCAAGATTGTAAACCTCATCCGGTTTAATCTTGTTTAGAATTGTTGATAGACTCCCGCCGTCGGTCAAATCACCATATACAAGTCTAAGACGAGGTTGTTCGTGCGGGTCTTTGTATAAATGGTCAATCCTGCCGGTATGAAACGACGAGCTTCGCCGGATAATACCCCAGACATCATAACCTTTTTGCAGCAGAAGCTCTACAAGATATGAACCGTCCTGTCCCGTGATACCAGTAACTATCGCCTTTTTCATAATAATCCGTCTTCATCTGAAAAAAACATAATCTATTGACCTTTGGATATTAAATGGAACATTCCTGCACATACAAAACAAGGATGTCATTCCCGCGAAAGCGGGAATCCAGAAGTATTATCAGGGTTTATGGACTCCTGCTTACGCAGGAGTAACAATATGTCTGTTCCATTATTTATCCAAACATTTATAATTCCCGAAACCAGATAACACATCATACTTTCGTCGGCAAATATCGTTGGTAATTATGCGATCGTGGTCTTTTGCTCTAGCGCCAATCGTATGCGTTTTTCGTTATCTATAATAATCTGCAGCGCTTCAGTCAGGGAAGTTTTGGGTCTCCAGCTGATTGTCTTTTTAATTCGCTCCAGGCTCGGCACACGACGCATCATATCTTCAATAGCTCTTCCATAAGCAATCTCGTAGGGAACAAATTCCTTTTTGCTCGAACTGCCCGTCATTTCAATAATTTTATCTGCAAGTTCTTCAATGGATATCTCTTCGGTCGAACCGATGTTACATACTTTTCCTGCCGCTTCTTCGCAATCCATCAATTTGATAACTGCATCGATAAGGTCGCTCACGTAACAAAAACACCGCCTTTGTTTACCCGTGCCGTATATCAGAAGCGGCTCATTTTTTAGCGCCCACTGGACAAATCGAGGCACCACCATTCCATATCGGCCTGTCTGCCTCGGCCCAATCGTATTGAAAAACCTGCCTATTATAACATCAAGACCATATTGCTGGTAGAATGCAAGACCCAAAAATTCGTCTATCGCCTTACTGCAGGCGTAAGACCACCGCGAATAACTTGTGCAGCCGAGCACAATATCATCTTCTTCCTGAAAAGGAACCGACTCACTTTTGCCGTAAACTTCGCTGCTTGAAGCAATCAGTATTTTTTTGCCGAACTTGTTGCACGCTTCCAGCACCACCACAGTTCCACTTATATTTGTCTCTATCGTGTGCACAGGCCTGTCTGCTATGAGCTGCACACCGACAGCCGCTGCCAAATGAAATACAACATCGCTTCGTTCTGCAAGAGTCTCTATCAGTCCGACATCACGGATATCGCCTTCGACAAAATCGAATCCGGGTTTGGATTTAATGGTTTCGATGTTTTTTATACTGCCGGTACTTAGATTATCGACAGCACACACGCTGTTGCCATCAGCAAGTAAACGTTCCGCCAGATGAGAACCAATAAATCCTGCCCCACCCGTAATAAGTGCCTTCACAGTTATCCTTTAGAAGTCTAAAAAGGCTTTTTGAAAACCTTTATCACTAATTTTTACTCAATTTTAGCAGAC
>Ga0315545_1002047_pt1 | contig 18675 bp, 19 predicted proteins | sample SalMarSW160210MG_FD_203096 | JGI IMG/M metagenome (GOLD analysis project Ga0315545, IMG submission 203096) | Salt marsh sediment microbial communities from the Plum Island Ecosystem LTER, Massachusetts, United States - Salt Marsh Sediment SW1602-10 ...
GCCATCTAAGTGACCCTCGAAATCGGCATAAAAAACATATTCCCAGGGCTTAGCTCGGCTCGGTCTGGACTCCAGTTTTGTTAAATTTATATTCCTGGTGGCGAAGATACCTAAAATTCTGTATAGAGAGCCAGGCTCATGTTCAGCAGCGAAAACGAGAGAGGTCTTATTTCTCTGCGCTGGTTTAGCTTTCTGCTTTGAGATAGCCACGAATTTAGTGTAGTTGTTGACATTCGTCTCAATTTCCGGTGCCAGAATCTCCAGCCCATAAATATCGGCAGCCCTCTTGCTAGCTATAGCAGCACAACTCCTCAATCCTTTCTCCTTTATCATTTTGGCACTGCCCGCAGTATCATAGCTAGACATAATTTCGACTTTCAGTTTACTTAGAAATTCCGCACATTGAGCTAGAGCTTGGGGATGAGAGTAAATCGTTGTTAGACCAGCCAATTTTTCTCCGGGCAGAGCCATCAGACAATGGCTTACTTTGAGAATAACTTCAGCAAATATATTGAGAGGATACGCCAATAACAAATCGTAGGTCTCGTTGATACTGCCGGCTTGAGAGTTCTCCACGGGAACTACCCCAGATTCAACCTTATCATGTGACACAAGTTCAAAAACCTCTTTCAGCCGGGCACATGGCAAAAAATCAATGTCCCCACCAAAAAGCTTTGCCGCCGCATCCTCGCTGAAAGCACCTCTTTCTCCTTGAAAAGCAACCTTGACCATAAACCTATTGCAAAGTATAGCCTAAACTTCCTTTGAACTTCCACTGTAGCTTGATTAGCCTCTCCAAAAGCGAGGGAAAAATATCATAAAAACGGTAAACAATTCTAACCGCCCCAACCACATGCAGATAATCAAGATGACCTTGGCTGCGCCAGGAAGCCCGGCATAATTAAAACCGGCACCCACTCCACCTAAACCAGGTCCCACATTCCCCAAGGTAGCAGCTACTGCTGAAATTGCTGTCTCTAAATTCAGCCCCAGGAAACAAAGCACTAATGAAGCTGCAATAGCAACAAGCATATAGAGAAAGAGGAAAGAGATTATATCTCGGATTATTCCCTCCTGGAGAGGTTTTTGGTTAAGTTTCACCGGAATCACAGCTTTCGGGAAAATAGCTTTCCTCATCATTACCCCAGTATGTTTTATCAGGGTTAAAACCCTTACTACTTTTATTGCCCCACCAGTAGAGCCACCACAGGCTCCGATGAACATTAAAGCCAGAAGCACTATTCTGGCGCCAGAGTGCCAGGAGCCGAAATCAGCAGTGACAAAGCCTGTGGTAGTCATGATTGAGATTGCCTGAAACATTCCCTCTCTATATGAGTTAAAGCCTTGCGAAAGTATTAATAGAGAGATAGCAACCGCCAGAATAATCACGTAAAGCCTGAATTCCTCGCCTTTAATTGCTTTCCAGTTTCCCCGCAAAACCTGATAGTGAGTTATGAAGCTTATGCCTGCCAGGAACATAAAGAACATAATAATATACTCAGCTAAGGGGTTAGCATAAGCTCCAATACTTGCTGTGGTGGGGGTAAATCCGCCAGTAGGTATAGTTGAGAAGGAAATGCAAATTGAGTCAAAGAGTGGGAGCTTGGCCAAAAAATAAAGGAGCGCTATTTCAGCCCCCGTAAAACCCACGTAAATCGTCCAAAGAAGCCTTGCTGTAGTTCTGAATCTGGGACGCAGCCTTTCGGGTAATGGTCCGGGAAACTCCCGGTCAAAGAGCTGAGAGCCTCCTACCCCTAGTCTGGGCAAGATAGAAATAAAGAGAAGAACCACTCCCATTCCACCCAGCCATTGAGTAAGGCTACGCCATAAGAGGGCGCTCTTGGGTAATTCTTCTACCACCTTTAGTATGGTAGCCCCGGTGGTAGTGAAGCCTGACATGGTCTCGAAAAAGGCATCGAGAAAACCCAATCCCAGAAATAGGTAAGGGAGTGTGCCAAGGAGAGGGATGAGGAGCCAGGTGAAAGCCACTATGGTGAAACCATCGCCACGCTCTATTTCCTTGGTGGTCCTAAAACCAAATTCGAGAAGTAGCCCGACAGTTAAAGTGACTAATAGCGAATATAAAAAAATCCGCCAGTCCTCGCCATAGTAAAGAGCAGTTACCAGAGGAACGATATAGGCTAAGGCGAAGTACTTTACGAACGAGCCAATGATGTGTAGGGTTAATCTTACCCTTTGGCGAACCATTTATTCATGAATTCGGTCCCCTTTTTGGCAGATTCCCGGTTCACGATGAGAGTCAGCCAATCTTTAGGCTGTATCTCCCTATCCTCACTCAGATATTTTCCCCCTCTTTGCACTACGAGGACCTTTACACCGTTTGGGGCTGATAGTCTGGAAACCCATTGCCCGACACATTTCATGCCCTCCTCAATCTCTATTTCGAAGATCTCCGCTCCTTCGAAAGAGAGAAAGTCCTTCACATAGGGATGTGAAATCAGGCGGTAGATGTGCCTGGCTGCAACCATGTCTGGATTAACCTGTAAACTAATCCCAGCCTGCTTGAAGGTTTCCGTATGCTCTGCATCGTCCACAAGAGAAATCACCGTTTTTACCCCAATTTCCTTGGCTATCATGCAAAGCATTAAATTCTCCGAGTCATCGCCAGCTGCAGCCACAAAGGCACGGGCATTTCTGACTCTCGCCTCTTCGAGGGTGGACTTCTGGCTAGCATCTCCTGTGATTACCATCATGTCAGAGCCCTCTGCTATTTCAGCGCATTTCGCAGAGTCCCGCTCTATAACCAGTACTTCATTCCCTTCTTTAACAAGGAGCTCCGCCAAATTCTTCCCTATAGCACTTAACCCTGCTATTACGATATACATTACTTCTCTTTAATACCGAGTTAACTTTGTTATACTTTCAATGAATCAACAAACTACTGCTGAAGAGGGGAGTTGTAGATCAGGGAGCAAATAAACTTGAAGGTTGATTTAGAATACCAGACACTCTCCATTCATATTACTTCGCTATCCCACCGCTGTTAAGCGTCCAGCGATTTTACCCCCCCCCAACATGATTGTCAAGTGCCGAGTTTGCATGGCGGCAATTTCTTGTTTAACTCTTTTAGCCAGGTCAGCGATTTAAGCTCTCGCTGCAAAATATATCTTATATACTGGTGCAATACCCGCTCTAACTCCGAGGATAATTCCGGTTTTACTCTGACCCGCCTTGCAGTAGTATAGTCACAGCTTTGCCACAAACGAAGAACCTTCAAAGCTCCGACCGAAAGGGGAAGAGAGGGTTTTAATGAAATCGCTTCGATTTGCTCGTAACGGTGAGCTTCTTCAGAATTACAATGAGGACACAAGAGCCCCCCCTTGCTGGGGCTGAAAAAATTGACTACGGGCTTGAGGGGCGAATCACAGCTAACACATCGGTGCAACTGGGGACGGTAGCCGAGGTAGTGAAGAAGATGTAGCTCAAAATAACGCAATATAGCCTCATTGCTGTCCGGCTCGCTCAACTGATTTAAGGTATCAAGGAATAAATCAAACAAAGGACGATTCTCACCGCCCTCAACAGTAAAGGAATCAATAAGCTCTAGGATGTAAAGGGCACAAGCCATGCGCCATAAATCGCTTTTCAAAGCCAGGAAACCATTTATCGTTTGACTTTGGGTAATAATATCGAGATTACGCCCTTTAGCTAGCAACATCAAGCTATATGTCAGTGGTTCTATATTGCCACCCAATTTGCTCTTGGGGCGACAAGCTCCCTTAGCTACTGCTCTTAACTTGCCAAATTCTGGAGTATAAATAGTGACAATCTTGTCGAATTCGCCCAGCTTGGTTTGTTTCAAGATAACGCCTTGTGTTTGATAATTCCGAGATGTACTCACCTTAAGTCCCAGACTCTAAGTAATAAATCCTAAACAAGTCCAAATATCTAACTTAAAGTTCAAAGCCTCTATTTTGAGGCGTTTGGATTTTGGCAAGTATGATAAGCTTCCTCTCCATTGCTGGTACCTTTCCTTTTGGTATTATACCCTCTCCAGCCTGGCAACCATAATCAAGAGCAGCTACCCGAGTCTTCGCCTGAAATTCCTTTGGACTGTTTTTTGGTGTGGTCCAATACCAAATTAATGGCATTGGCTGCGGCAGCAAAAGAGTAGTACACAGGCAACCCAAACGAAATACAACCACGAATAGCGGCCAAAATGGCCTCAGCCTCTCGGGGTAGAATACTGGGTTCGAGCACCATTGCTACTGGCTTGGGAAGAAGGCCCTGCTTCACGGAAAACCTACTCACCAGCAAATTTAGGTGGTCTTCTGAAATCCGAGATGGTGGGGATTGACCTGGTCTGACAAACGTGACTAAGAAGTCAATTCCTTCCCACCTTGATATTATATCGAGGGTCTTGCTTACGCCCTCAAGGTTAAACATAGCTTGTGAATAGTCCACGGGATTTCGCAAGATATTGCCTGCGATGGGAGTAAACTCCCGTATCTGTGCAACGACCTCCGGGGGGAGTGGGGGGACTCTTAGCCCTCTGTGTTCAAACTCGTCGGCGATTAAGACACTGGCTCCACCTCCCGCACCGAATAATACCGCATTCCTGCCTCTGGGAAGTGGAAAGAACAGAAGTGTGACCAGTACGTCGACCATTTCTTCGATGCTAGCGACACTAATGATTCCCAATTGCTTGCAGAGGGCATCCCAAGTAGCTCGGCTTCCAGCGAGTGCTGCGGTATGACCGGCGACTGCTCGAGCGCCTCCCTCGGTAGTGCCCCCTTTAAGCAGTATCACCGTCTTTTCCTTCGTTGCCTCCTGCATAGCCCTGCGGAATCGCTTCCCATCCTTAATTCCCTCGATGTAAAGGGCTATTATTTTGGTATCTACATCATTAGCAAGATATTCGAGCAAATCATTTTCATTGATGTCACATGCGTTGCCGTAGCTTATGACCTTGCTGAAGCGAACGCCTCGCAACGCTGCTTGCCTGACCAAATAGATGGAATTGCCACCACTTTGACTAACGACTCCCACCGGGCCGCTTTCTTTGGGGAAAGCCGGACTGAAGGATAAGTGTGATTGGGGGCAGTAGATGCCCATACAGTTAGGGCCGATAATCCTGATCCCCTTCCTGCGAGCGACTCCCACCAGTTCGGATTCCAGCTTTATTCTCTGTTCATCACCGGTCTCACTAAAGCCCGCTGTACAGAAGTGAATTGCTCGTACACCCTTTTCGGCACATTCTTCCACAAGCTTGGGAGCAACCTGGGCATTAACCAAGCCGATTACATAGTCGATGTTGCCAGGGACATCTTTGAGACTGGTATAAATCTTTTGACCGTTGATCTCCCCTCCCTTGGGATTAATGAGATAGAGGGGGCGGTCGAATTCAATTTCGGTAAGGCCTTCTAGGAAAGTGCGCGTCCAGTGCCAAGTCTCGGCAGTTGTGATGCCAACAAGGGCGATTGAATTGGGGTGGAAGAGGAACTCTAAGCTATGCTGATGCGTATTCTTCACATTCCTCGCTCGGTAATATCTGGAAGCATAGCAAAGAGCTTATGGATTGTAAATGCTACCTTGAGCCTGGAGATTTCCACTGCGCGAGCTACTCGACAGTTTTTCCAGAGATTGTATTTGATAGACTAATACAAATATGGTACATTGTATTCAGATTGTGGAAACCAAGTTGTTACGTGCTGCCTTTACCACAACTCAATCGTAACTCGGTCTAACCGTTTCTCAACTCACATTGCAACTAGGAGGCCTGAATGAAAGCGGAGAAACTGCGAAAATTCGAGCATATTTTCAAACCAAAAACGGTAGCCGTCATAGGAGCTTCCAACGATGATGGCTTCTCACGGGCCTTGATGAGCACAAAACTCAAAGACAGTCTGTTCCTGGTTAATCCGAAGTACAAAGAACTTTATGGCAAAAGATGCTATGCCAGCATTTTAAATATAGAAGACGGGATTGACTATGTTGTAATAGCAGTGCCAACTTTACTCGTCCCAAAAGTGTTAATCGAATGTATAGAAAAAGGTGTGAAAGCAGTCCATGTTTATACTGCGGGTTTCAGTGAAACCGGAGCAGAAGAGAGGGAAATTTTAGAGGACGAAGTGAAGGAGATAGCCAGAGGTAAAGTTAGCTTAATTGGTCCTAACTGCATGGGAATATATTGTCCTGAGTCTGGCCTGACTTTCACTCAGGATGCCCCAGCTGAGGAAGGCCCGGTTGGAGTGATTTCACAGAGTGGCACCTTTGCTGGGGAATTCTTGTCCGTCGGTAAGCTAAGAAATATAAAGTTCAGCAAGGTTATCAGTTATGGGAATGCCATAGACCTTGATTGCCCCGACTTCCTGGAATACTTAGCTCATGACCCTGAAACTGAAGTTGTAGCTTTATATGTAGAGGGGACCCAAAATGGTGAGCATCTCAAAGCGGCAATGACCGAAGCTGCAAAACTAAAGCCAGTATTGGCACTCAAAGGAGGAGTAACGGAGCATGGTCGCCGGGCAGCATCTTCTCACACAGGCTCATTAGCTGGTTCGCCAAAAATCTGGGAGGCACTTTTCAGACAGGCCGGGGTAATTCAAGTGGAGGACTTCGACGAACTGCTGGATGCCACTTTGGCATTCTCCTATGCCCCCCTCCCCTTAGGGAAAGGAACTGCTATTATCACCAACTCTGGTGGCTTCAGTGTGCTTGAAACTGATTTATGTGTGAAAACGGGACTGGAGGTCCCTCAATTCACAAAGGAGACGCTAGCTGAATTGCGCAGAATAGTTCCAATAGCGGGAACAAGCATAAATAATCCCCTTGATGCTTGGCCAATATATCATGACACGCCGGGAACGACAGGGGTCCTTGTCGACGCTATCAAGGTCGTGTCTCACGATAAGAATATTCAGTCAATAGTACTGGACTTTGGCGGAGTGGGTTACCTGCGGCGTGAGTTGGGAGACACATTTGAAGACTACTTGAATGAATTTATTAAGATTATAGTCCAGGGATGTAGATATGCTCGAGATGAAATGGGCAAAACCGTAATGATTTGCATTTCACTTGATGTCTATCTAGAAGATGAAGAGATTAGAAGGGCTCATCTAGTGGCTAAAAGGGCTTTTGAGAGCGAGCGATTCCCTGTATACCCCTCGCTTGGTGCCTCGATCAAGGCTCTATCCAACTTGTACAGGTACAAGGCTCAGTGTCGCAACCCCTAGACTCTGCCACCACCGCCAATCGTCAGTCGTGGACTTTGTCGGATAGAATATCCGAACCTCAAATTTCTTGAGTCGCCAGACAAATGTCAAACGGGGCTAATAAAAACTCAGCTCCCAAAGATGAGGGCTAATAAACTACATATAGTAAGATGCGATTTCAGACCAGTCCAATTTTCTGGGCCACTATCTCCCTGTGGAAGTCAGTAGTGCCAAAAGCAATATCTGCGGCCTTGCTTCTACGGTAATAAAAGGGTATGTCGTGGTCAGAACTGGTAGCGATTGCCCCGTGTAGTCTCACTGCCCACTTGGCAACATCCTTGTAGACCTCGTTGACATAGGCCTTTGCCATAGAGGCTTCTTTAGCACAGGGAAGTCCCTCCGACTCCATCCAGGCTGCCTCATAAATCAGATAACGGCTGGTTGCCATCGCTGTCCACATGTCAGCCAGCTTGTGCTGAATTGCTTGGAAAGCGCCTATAGGCCTCTCATATTGAAACCCTTTCTTTGGAATACGCAACGGTCATTTCTACACAAGTCTCTTAGGGATTAAAAATCCCTTTCGAAAGGATTACCCGCCTGCTCGAAAAATGCGCCCAAGGCTGTGTGCATAATTTGGGATTAGCAAACCCTGGGAATTGGCTGTTATCAATCCGAATTACACTATTTCCAGTCTTACTCTGGTATCTTGTTTAGCTGCTTTTACTCGAAGTAGCGTTCGTAGCGCTTGAGCTACGCGACCCTGCCTGCCGATGACCCTTCCCTTGTCATCGGGAGCAACCTCTAATTTAATTAGTAAGCCTTCATCACTATTTTCCTCGGTGATCTTTACCGCGTCAGGTTCTGCCACAATGGATTTAATAATGTATTCCAGCAGGTCTTTCATTTCGCCTCCTTAATAGTTAATTTTGGCCTGAGGCCGGCTTAAATTTATCCATAATGCCTAGTTTGCCGAGCAAGCTGCGCACCGTATCTGTGGGCTGAGCTCCACATCTAAGCCACTTCAAAGCTTTTTCTTCATTAATGCTGATAGTTGCGGGGTCGGTCAAAGGATTGTAATGCCCGATAATCTCGATAAATTTACCATCACGGGGAGAACGACTATCAGCTGCTACCACTCGGTAGAATGGCCTGTTTCTCCTTCCCATACGGCGTAATCTGATTTTAACCATTTAATAAGGTGATTATCTCTTAAGTGCCGATGTTTGTCAATGGCTTCTGGCTTAGAGGGCATACTTTAATAATCTGGCGGCACAGAAATAAGAAAATTATATAGTGGTCGGGCAACTTAGGCAACGATTTTGGGAGAGAACACGTATACGGTTGTTGTTTTGAACTTCCTCCTTAGCAAAGCTAGTTGTGGTTTATATATCCTAATCCTTCTTTCCTCGCATGTAACCGGCATATTAAGCGCTTTTGATATGACTTTCTCCTCTATTTTCCCTTCGCATATTATGGCTGCCTCAGCTTGATTTGTTCCTAGCTCTATAAGCATGGGCAGTGGCAGTGCTTTTTGCTCATCAGTATCTATTATGCTTGCCAGATACTCAAGTTCACTTTTCTTAAAGAAGTGGGTGCTGCCATCGTTACATACCACATGAGGATATTTCTCGGTTAATAGATAAAAGAGTTTATTTTCCTTGCTCTGCCGTTTTTGACTCTGTGGTAACCCAGCATTCACTATCCTGAGTTCGCCTCTTAAGCAATCCTGAAGCATCTTTTCATAGGGAGATTGGGGAGATTGTTTTGCTTCATCTTGTAATGGCTTGGGCATTTGTTTATCCTCGAGCAATCAGGACTTTCACACGTTTTAGCCGTACTTTCTCTTCTCTATCTCTTTCCTCAAACTTCATATTTAAGTAATGTATCGTCACCTGTAACCTTGGGATTACTATATATTCCAAAGCATTGGTTATCCTTTTTGTTCTCTTTATTTCCATTGCCAGTAATTCAAAATTCCTCTGAAGCTCGGCTAATTCCACAATAGCTCTAAGACATTCTTCAGATAATTGTGCTGCCCGGTCCAACCACGAGGAAGTATCAACCAAATTATATCCTCTCATTGGCTTTCCATTGTCCATTAGCTCAAAAGATGGAATTCGCACACCTGCTATGTTTCTTGAGCCAGCGGTGACTTTTAAATCAGCCTCAGTGGCTATTAGTTCCTTTTCCATGGCTATATACCCATGATACCCAGCGGCGATTGATAGCGCCTTATAAAGTTTGGATGATTCATCAAGTAGTTTTCTTTTGGCTTCCACTGTATCTCTTGCTGTCTGTAGGAATTCCATGGTTAATATGGAAAGCCTGTCCTTTACTATCTTTTGTACTCTTTGGGCCAAGGAAAGCCTGCGTTTCAGTTTTACCAGTTCGATTTTTGTAGGTCTAACTTTAATTAGTTCCGGCATTTACCCTGCACCTGCTGCTACTTATGGTACTTGGGAAGATACTTCTTGATGAACTCCTCTTTAATTAGTTTCAAGTCTTCTTCAGGCAGTGCTGAAAATAGCTCCCAAGCTATATCCAGGGTGTCTTCTATCGTTCTTTTCTCCCACTCACCTTGGGATATGAATTTCCTCTCGAACTCATCTGCACTGGTCAAATATATCTTATCCCTTTCACCTAATGCCTCAGCACCTATAATGGTGGATATCTCCCTGAGATAACATCCTTCGGCATAAGCAGAATAGGATTGCATGAAAACATTGTTGTGGTCCTCCCTGGTCTTGCCCGGCCCAATCCCCTCTTTCATCATTCGGGAAAGGGATAAGAATACATCTATTGGCGGGTATATCCCTTTCCTTTCTAGATTTCGGGAAAGGACAATCTGCCCCTCGGTTATATAGCCGGTAAGATCGGGTATGGGGTGTGTTATATCATCGTCAGGCATGGTCAAAATGGGCATTATAGTTACCGAGCCTTCTTTACCAGAAATCCTGCCTGCTCTCTCATACATCGTAGCCAGGTCAGTGTACATGTATCCGGGATATCCCCTTCTTGATGGTATCTCTTCACGCATGGAAGAAAGTTCGCGGAGAGCTTCGCAATAATTGGTCATGTCGGTGAGTACGACTAGCACATGCATGTTGTGTTTCCAGGCCAGATATTCGGCTGCGGTTAGAGCCAACCTCGGTGTTGATATTCTCTCGATAACAGGGTCTGACGCGGTATTGATGAAGGCCACAGTTCTCTCCAGCGCCCCTGTCCTCTCGAGATTCTTCATGAAAAAGGAGGCATCATCGTAGCTGATACCAATAGCAGCAAATACTAAGGCGAATCTTTCCTCCTTGCCCTTTACGGTTGCCTGTCTGATTATTTGAGCTACAATTCGGTTATGAGGCAGGCCTGAGCCGCTAAATATGGGCAATTTCTGCCCTCTAACTAATGCGTTTAAGCCATCTATCGCCGAGATTCCCGTTTCAATAAACTCTGCTGGAGGCTGGCGGAGTGCGGGGTTTATGGGCTCACCGTTAATATCCGGGTAATCTTCGGGGATCACCGGCGGGCCTCCATCTATTGGTTCTCCCATCCCATTAAAGATCCTCCCTAAAATGTCAATAGATACTGGCAACTTTAAAGTTTCGCCTTTACACCTTATCTTGCTTCCGATGAGGTCCACTTCGCTGACGCCACCAAATACCTCGATTATAGTTGCTTCCTCACTGATGTCTATTGCTTGACCACTTTTCACCTCACCATTCCCAAGTTGAACATCAACCATCTCATTAAATTTTATGCCAGGTATGCTTTCAGCTACGAGCAAAGCACCCTTAGCCTTACTAATCGCTCTTCCTTCTTTAACGTAAAGTGAGGAGAAATCCATAAAAGCCCTCCTTTTCTCAGGAAACGCGTTTGCCAGTTACCAAGCTTTGTTCCATCTCCGACCACAATTCCTTGACTCTCTGTTCAAAGACTTCATTGGGTATATCCTTCATCCTGGATATTCTGTACACCATTGGCGATGAGCGGATGCTCTCAATGCCTGCCCCCGAATTTAACATCTCCTGAGCTAGTTCATAAAACTTCATTATGGTTTTAAGTATGAGGCCGGCTTTGGCTGGCGTACAGTAGGAATCGGCTTCGTTATAGGCGCTTTGCTGGAGAAAGTCCTCGCGTATCATCCTGGCGATAAGAAGCAGTAGTTTATCTCCTTCGGGTAAAGCTTCGGGACCTACGAGTCTCACAATTTCCTCCAGTTCAGCCTCCTGCTGCAATATTCTCAAGGCACTAGCTCTGGTATCTTCCCATCCTGGATCGTGCTCATTCCACCAGTCTTTAACTGCATCTACGTAAAGGCTATAGCTAGTAAGCCAGTTTATGCTTGGGAAATGTCTCTTGTTCGCCAGCGAAACATCCAAGGCATACAGGGCATCAATTATTCTAAGTGTGTTTTGGGTTACCGGTTCGCTGAAGTCAGCTCCCGGGGGACTCACAGCGCCGGCTACTGTTACTGAGCCCTTTCTTTCAGGATTGCCTAGGCATTCAACCATTCCTGCTCTTTCATAAAAAGAAGAAAGGCGAGAGCCCATATACGAAGGGAAGCCTTCTTCCCCTGGCATTTCCTCCAGTCTTCCACTCATCTCTCTCATGGCTTCAGCCCATCTCGAAGTCGAATCAGCAACCAGCAAAATATCGTAACCCATGTCCCGGAAGTACTCAGCCATAGTAATGCCAACAAAAATACTTGCTTCCCTAGCCACAACAGGCATGTTAGAGGTGTTAGCTATAAAGATCTCTTTCTCTTGTAACAGTCTTCCTGTGTTAGGGTCCTTGAGTTCTCTAAAGCTACTAAGCACGTCTGCCATCTCGTTACCCCTTTCGCCGCAGCCAACGTAGATGTTCAGATGTGTCTGGGCCCATCTGGCCAGCTGCTGCAAGGCAACGGTTTTTCCGGTACCAAATCCGCCGGGTATCGAAGCCTTGCCACCGAGAGCTAAAGGGAACATGTAATCCAGAATTCGCATGCCAGTAGTGAGCAAACCCGAAGGATCGGACCTCTGCTTATAGGGTCTGGGCTTTCTTACTGGCCACTCTTGCATCAGCGTGAGTTCTTTTACTTCACCATCATACTCTATCCAGGCTACAGGCTCTTCGACGGTGTAGTCGCCCTGGCGTATCTCCTTTATCGTGCCTTTGATTCCCACCGGCACCATTATCCTGTGTTCTATTAGATTAGTCTCGGGCACTACGCCTATTATACCCCCTTGGCTAACAGCATCCCCGGCCTTGACTTTAGGTGTGAACTGCCATTTTTTGTCGCGGGGAAGAGCTGAAGCTTTGGCACCCCGTTTCATAAACGGGCCAATATTCTCACCCAGTGTGAGTAAAGATTTTTGTAGCCCATCGTAAATAGAGCCCACGAGGCCAGGGCCTAGCTCGGCACTTAACACTCTTCCCATTCCTCTCACCACCTCGCCCACTTTCAACCCCAGAGTATCCTCGTGTGCTTGAATTATCGCCCTGTTCCCTTCCAGTCCTACTATCTCCCCGACAAGCCCTTCTTCACCTATTTCGACAACTTCATAAACTTGGGAACCTTTCATGTCATCAGCGATAACTAGAGGGCCCGAAACTCTCCATATTTTGCCCATGTCTTTATCCTCCTACTCTTGCCATAATCTCAAATTTCTACTTCAAACCCTATAGATTCTCTGATAAGAGCCCTGTAATATTCCCTAGTATCCGGGTACTTTGTGCCAAATTTCGATGGGACTTCGACAATTACGGGAGTCGTTCCCTTCTTTTTTCTAACTTGGGTCATCAGGTCTTCAACATATTGTGCATAGTCTTCCAATATAATTACTATGCCAATATCAGGCTCGGCTAGCAGCTCAGTTAGAGCTTTCCTTGCATTTTCACGGGCATCATGATTGCCCTTTATCGTGTAATACTTGCTGATACCGGCCAATCTCATTGCGTTGACCAGCTCTTCGTCTCCTATGACGGCTATATCTAGATGTTTGATAGGCATCATGTCACAGCACCAAAAAATCCTTTATTTCCTGAACGGGAACACCATCAATTATTGTTTTTAGAACTAGCCGCAAGTTCCGTATTTCAACCTCTTTGAGGATTAAATACCAGGCCATCACCAGGGGGGATAGCACTCTTGGGGACAACATTTCCTTGAGCATCCTGAACTTATGCTTATCGATAATTTCATCTACAGCCGTGATGTTTTTAGTTTTATCATAACTACTGGCTACTTCGTTTGCTATATCGTGATATTGGGTATCCTCCAGCCTGGCAGGTATGTCCGTCAATTTGAGGGGTAGTAATTCTTTGATGGCTTTGTCTGTAATCCTATATCCGCCGGCAATAATAAATTCAGCAGCATCGGGTCCTGTGCCTTCGATTATAGCTCTCGAGGCAATTTGCAGGTTTGTTAGGTCTATCACTAAGCCAAAGGCCTTGGTAAGTACAGAGCCATCTTTTATTCTTCTCGCCATGTTTAGCATGTTTTTATAATACTCACTGTCCAACTTAGCCTCAACAGGGAGTTTCGACTTTGCGCCTTTATCTATTTTGTACTGTTCCAGGGCAGGCACGTAATCTCCCAGTTTACACTTGATGAGTAGCTGGATGATGGCATCTACATCCTCAGCGTTAAGGAGTTCATCTAGCAATGCATTATTATGGATAATCCCGACCGGTATCATACTGGTTTTTTCGCCACCTGAGATGCCTTGTAGAGCAGCTTTAATATTTGAGACATCGTACTTCACTATATATGCTCTGGATACCTCCGGTATCTCTTTGGGCAGGAAATTAAGTGATTCTACATACCTAATGCGCTGCGCGAGATAGCGCCACAAGCATTCATCTAAATCATCAAAAGTTTTGACAGGTGATTCCTCCAGATAGCTTCCTATATCGGTCTCTCTGATGATTGCCAGCGCATCCTGGAGGTCGGACACTGTCATCATTTTATCTACATGTTCGGAGGTGACAGTCTTGGGTTCCTCGCCCTTCAAACAAGCAGATATAAATGCGTATCTTGGATTAAGCACGACGTTTCCTTACGGAGCTTCAAAGAGTTCCTTGCTTATCTTGGGCAATAACTTTGGTAGCAGCATCTCGAGTCTGGTTTCATAAGTGTTATCTATCCTGAGCTTTCCCTCAGCATCCTCAACTATGACCCCTCCCAGGCAATTGGTCTCCTTGACCTCCAATATCTTGCCGGACAATTCCTTATCCGCTTCGAGAAACTTATTCACAGTGCCTACATCTCTGGGAGAAACGTAAATTCTGGCTTTGTCTGTGCCGAGCCCCGCTATAGCTTCCCTGGCCAAGCTTAGAAAGTAGCTTTCATCGCTTGAAATTCGGGAAAGTTCCTTCCGCGCCGCATTAATTATCTTAGCGATTACGTCAGCCTTTGCACCCGATATCTGCTGTCGCGCTTTGATAGAGGCTTGAGCCAAAATTCTGGCAGCTTCCTCTTCTGCCTCTCCCAGCATTCTGCCCCTCTCTTCCTCGAATCTCACCTCCCTCTGCTTTTTAGCTTTCTCTATCTCTTCTTTCGCCTTTTCTTCAGCTTCTTTTATTATGCTCTGGGCATCCAGCTTCACTTTGCTAACAACAGCTTCACTTATTTTTTCCATTTTAGATGCCATTATCCAAAAAGTCCTAACAAGGCGAATGACATTATGGCGAATACCAGTCCGAACACGCCTATTAGCTCGACGAACACGGCCAACATCATGGCGTTAGTCAATATCCGCCCCTTTGTCTTGGGCAAAAGTGAGATACCCGAAGCACACACAGAGCCCTGGTATGCTCCCGAGAATGCTTCAGCAGCGCCGGTTATGATGCCGATGCCCAACACTGCGAGACCCATACCACCACCATCGGTCATGGCGCCGAGTCGGGTGAGTACCGTAGTCAGAACAAGTATCAGTGTTATGAGGCCATAGAAGGTCTGGGTCATCGGTAGCGACGCCAAAAGAATGACATTTCTGAGTTGTCCTGGTTCCTCGGACAGCGTAGCTGCCCCAGCCGAGCCAGCGATACCGATGCCTATAGAAGACCCTGCCAGGCCACCGGCTAACGCTATAGCACCTCCTACGACTGCCAGGGATTCGGGGCTGATTAACATCTTACACCTCCGTTAATTAAAAATATTCTTTCTGCGTTCACACTTTGACAGATACAGGTCGAGCCTTCAACCGAAATGGACTATACGCCCTGCCCCCTCCTTCGTAGAACTTGAACAAGAACTCCACAAAACATAGCCTGAGGGAGTGTACAAAACAAGTTATCGCGCTGAGAGCTAAGTTGAGTACATGTCCAGCAAGCAGAACTAATATAAATATTAAGGAGCCAACGATAGCCTGGACTATGCCGACAGGCATCATATGGTACAATAAATCTGCCATTAGGTTAAAGCAGTATGCCAGATAATATGTGGCCAGCCCCACACCTGCCAGCCTGGCATATGACATAACGTCGCCCATTATGCCGGTGATATCAAATAGCCAGAAGATACTGCCCAGAAAGGCACCCTTCTCCATGAAGGAAGAGGCGACGATCAATGCTACACCCAGAATCGCAACATATAACAGGATAGAATATATTTGTCCAGTCAGCAGGGGAAGATTCATGCCGAGTATGACGTGCATAATCCAGGGTATGGCGCCGATCTGAAGCACAAATAGCCCGACCTTGTTGGGCACTATCGCTTTCTGCCCCTCTCTTATTCCTTTAATAAGTGCGAGCACGTGAGCTATGTTCACATGAACCAGACCTATTATTAAAGAGAGTCCTATGAAGTACACGGGCTCTGAAAGCCAATGCTTAATTAGTGCGGCAAGCGTCAAAGTTTCGATTCCAAAGAACTCGTAAAAATTGCCTAGATAATTTCCGGTAAGCAGACCAATGACCAGACCAACGCCGCCGCTTATGTAAATTATCCTTTGGAATAGCTTGAACCCTTCAGTTTTGGGGTCATCAACGAGAAGTCGCAGGCCAAAGTGTGCAAACAGCATGAGGAGCGCGGAGTACACTACGTCTCCCAGCATGATGCCGAAGAAAAAGGCGAAGGAGTATGCTATTACGGGAGTAGGATCCCATTCCTTATACTTTGGAGTACCGAACAAGTTCACAATGACTTCGAACGGCTTGACCGCAGTTGCATTCCTCATCTTGCTGGGCGGCTCCTCTACTTGCTCCGGCTTCCGTGTGTCAACAAAGACATAGCCTACCTTCTCCCTGAGTTCCGAAATCGCAGCTTCAACGTTAATCTCTGGAACCCAACCCTCGATTAATCTAACGTATTTTGCTTCACTGGCTTTGGCTAAGACTGCTAACCTTTCTGTCTCGGCCGATAACGCCTCCCTGAAAAGGACGAGCTTTTCTAGATTCTCCCTGGTTTTACTTTCAATCTCGGTATGAAGCTTTGCCAGTTCTTCTTCAAGACTGTGAATATTATCGTCTGCTGCTTCAAGAAATTCTTTTATTGTCAAATTTTTTTCTGGTATGTGCAGAATCTTGCCCCCACCATCCATGACCGTGGACTCCATAGTTTCCTGATTTTCCACTTTGGCAATGGCATACAGGACGGTCTCGTTTTCTTCTGTGGTCACAATGTTTTCGAGCAGGTGGTCTTTAAATTTAGCGTATAGAGTTTCAAATAACTCGCTGGGAAACACAAAGACCCGGGAGAAAAGATAACTTCCGGAAAAATTCAAATCTCCTAACCTTATATCAGCCTGCTGTCCCAGAGCACGAAGATATTTACCTAATTCTGTTAGCTCCTTAATCTGTTCATCGAGTTTGGTTGCTCTTTGATGCATGTTGCTGAGCTTGGTACACAGCGCCCTAACCTCGCTATCAATTTCGGTGAGAGGCCTGTCATAAATGACCTCCACGTCCTCACCAAACAACACTCGTTCCCCCTTTGGGATATAGGCCAATACATCGCTAATGCTGGTTAATAATTCACCGACTTCCCTTCTCTCCTGCTCAATGGCTTCTTTGTCCATAGGCTTTAGCTCTTCGCTTTCCTCAACATGAAGCACACCAGCGCTATGCAAAGTCTTGAGGGTCTTGGTCGAGTAGTCCTTGGGAGTCATTACCCTGACCTTAACCATGGGGTCAGGCGTATTGACGATTACAGCCGGCATGTCAGCTTTTCCCCCTGACAATGTTCACCAGGAGCTCCGTGATTTCCTTCACTTTCTTATCGGCATTGGCATCGATTTCAGCAGCTTTCTTCTCAGAGTCCTTGATTCTTTTATCGGCTTCTGCCTTAGCATTACTCACAATCTTGTCACACTCAGGTTTCACCTCATCGAGCGGCAGCTGAGAGGAAAGTATTTTCTTAGCCTCTTCCTTAGATTCAAGGATGATTTCGTTAGTCCTGGTCTTTGCCTCTTCGAGTATTTTTTCGGCTTCGACCTCGAGGGCCTTTACACTATTGGTGATTTCTTCAGGCATATCGTAGCTCCTCGATAGCTTATTGGGCTGGTACTAGACGTTTGTGCATAAGCTGTTTCTGCAATCGGGTGGATAATCATTTCAGTGACTAATGATTGGTTATGTCTGTGATTATAGCAGACTGGTTCGCTTTTGCCAATATTGATACCCTGGTAAGAATCCACGCTCTTTACATATCAGCAGCTTAAAAGTTTGTTATTACAGTGGAATGCTTTATAATTCAAGATGTGAGAGTGCATGCATTACACGGGTGGGAGGTGAGTGTTGCCCGAGCGAGGGAAATACAACTGAGCCTGGCGAAAAGGGTGGTAACTGAAAACGAAGTTATTGACCCACGGCTTGTTGCCGGTATTGACATATCTTCTCCTGATGCTCAGGGCGTAGCAAGTGGAGCTGTGGTGGTTCTCCGTTATCCTGAGTTTAGCATAGTCGAGGTAAAGGTAGCTCAAGGTAAGATTACACTTCCCTATATCCCTGGGCTATTGTCTTTTCGAGAAGCTCCCTTAATTCTGGCTGCCTGTGAAAAACTATGTAATGTCCCCGACCTTATTCTGATCGATGGTCAAGGGATTGCTCATCCCAGGAGATTTGGGCTAGCCTCACATGTGGGACTTTTTCTTGATTTGCCTACTATAGGCTGTGCAAAATCTATCCTTTGTGGCCGGCATCAGTCCCTGGGAGAAGAAGCTGGCTCTTATGCTGAACTGCTTGATAATGGGGAGCTTATTGGAGCAGCGTTAAGGACTAAATCTGGAGTGAAGCCGATATATGTTTCCGTGGGCCATGAAATTGACCTGGCATCGGCTTTACAATGGGTGATAAAGTGCTGCCGTGGTTATAGACTTCCTGATCCTACCCGTTTGGCTCACCTCGCTGCCGGAGGAATGTTAACCTCCGAACCAAGCTGCCAAGGGAAGTTATTCGGTTAAGGAGTATTTTAGATGCAGGAAGAGAAGGAAAATCTAGAAGCCTTGCTTCGCCAAATCTCAGACATGATGGTGCATCTTTGACATCCCTGGTAAGGAAAAAGAAGTTGCCAGGATAGAGG
>Ga0315545_1002050_pt1 | contig 18673 bp, 19 predicted proteins | sample SalMarSW160210MG_FD_203096 | JGI IMG/M metagenome (GOLD analysis project Ga0315545, IMG submission 203096) | Salt marsh sediment microbial communities from the Plum Island Ecosystem LTER, Massachusetts, United States - Salt Marsh Sediment SW1602-10 ...
GGAGGAATTTGAGAATATAAACAGTGGGAATATGAAAGGAAATGAGTCCCATCAGCTGATTCTGATTAGTTAAGTCCGTGTCCAGAATTTAGGGTTCATATCAAAGTATTAGTTAAATATTTAGCATCTTTAATATAAATAAAAATATTGAAAATAGAAATAAAGAATGGTAAATATTCTTGGAGTAAAGTTACTTAATATATTAAAAATTGTATAATTTAGATTAATTAAATTGAAAAATTTTAAGTAATGGGAAAAATTATATCCAATAAAATAAAAGAATTTGTCTTAAAACCACTTTTTAATGAGGAAGTTATTTTAAATAGAGACTCATCATGGCCAAAGATATCCATAGTTACCCCATCATATAATCAGGTAAATTTTATAGAAAGAACGATTTTAAGTGTATTAAACCAAAATTATCCCAATTTTGAATACATAATTATTGATGGTGGTTCTAATGATGGTAGTATAGAGATAATCAAAAAGTATGAGAAATACCTTACTTACTGGATTAGCGAAAAAGACAATGGCCAAGCTGATGCAATAAATAAAGGTTTAAGAAGAACTAAGGGCAAGATAGTTGCCTATTTAAATTCGGATGATATTTATTGTCAAGGGACATTTGTAAAAGTAGCAAATTATTTCTGTAAATACCCAAACAGAGATATAATTTATGGAGATTATCTTATTATAGATTCTCAAGACAATGTCATTAAATGTAAAAAGGAAATAGCTTTTGATTATAATATATTATTATATTGTTTTTCTTATATACCTCAACCTACAGTTTTTTTCAAGAGGGAAATATTTGAAAAGATAGGTTTGTTTGATACACAATTAAATTGTACTATGGATTTTGATTATTGGGTAAGAGTGAGTAGGAAAAATAAAATTTATTATATTCCTGAATCCTTAGCTGCCTACCGTATTCACGGTTCAAGTAAAACTTGGACTCAGAGGTCTGCTTTTAGAGAAGAAAATCTATTAATTAGGAAAAGATATACTAAGCGATATCCTAAGTCTTTAAAAATGGATAGACTTTATTTTAAATTTCTTAATATAATTTACAGGATGAAACGAATATATATGAAATTAATCCGAGGTTGTTATTAGTTATAATATACGGTTAAAGATAAAATAGAAAATGGCGTTTCCTTAAAAGGGAATTATTGATAATCGCAAGTTAATTTATAGTTTAAATTATCACAGTCATATAATTTATAGTTTATTAAGTAAAGTTGAATTAAAGAATATCAGATATTATTTATGGGATGAAAGTCTGGGTAAAAAGTAACAATTTAATAGATAGTATTTTTTTATATTTATTTTTTATCTTAGTTGTGGGATTTTTTTTATCTGGGAGAGATTTTGCACATTTAAATTTGAAAGCTTTTAACTTACCAGCATATATTACTGAATTATTTTTAATATCGACTATTGCTATTATATTTATTAACTCTATTTTTTTAAAGGATGGCAAGATATTTTTAGATTCTAAACAAAGAATAGAGTTTTTATTATTTTATATTATTTTCATCATTTCTTTAGCAAGAGGTTTAATTAGCTATCATGATATCGTATTTACATTACGGCAGTCTGCTATTATTTATTATTCAATATTTTATTTTCTAATACCGATTATATTAGATAATTTTAAAAAAATTAAAATATATTTCTCTCTCTTAGTTGTTTGTACAAGCATATTAATCTTAGTAAGATTATTTGGAGTGAAGATACAAGGTCTAGGTTCTTTCGATTATTATTATATATCAATGTCCCTTATTTTTTTATTGTTCTACTCTTCGTTGATTAGAACCCCAGTTCTGAGGTTATTTCTTTATTCATTGGTTTTAATACATTTAACTATTGTTGTACTTTCTAAAGTAAGAGCTGTATGGGTAGGTTTATTCTTAGCAATATTATTTATTATTTATATGAATTTTATGATACCAGTTTTGAGGAAAAATCAAAAAAAAATATTAATGCTTGGTATAATAGCTTTTTTAATTTTAGTCATAATTCTTCCGATAGTTTTAATATTCCATCCCTTAAGTGTTGAAGGTATTGAAAACGAATTTATATCTATTTTCAGGTTTAGAGATATGACTAACAAATCAGCTAATAATGTTAGATGGAGATTAATGGTATGGAATGACTTTATTAATAAAAGTTTGGAAAAACCAGTTTTTGGTTATGGTTTCGGAAAGGCATTTATGAGTGAAACAGTTATAGAAGAATTTGGCTTCTTACCCCCAGGAGGAGAAGATTGGACTGATCCGCATAATTCGTACCTGTCTATTCTATTTAGAACAGGTATCGTGGGATTAATTGTTTTTTTTATTATTATTTTTAGATTTTTTAAATTGTCTATCAGTTTTATATCAAAATGCGGTAATGAAAAAATAAGAGTTTATATTGCTAGTATATTAACAACTATTGTGTTTATCTTAGGAACTTCATTATTTATGGTTGTATTAGAAGGTCCCTTCTTGGGTGTTTTTTTATGGATAAACATGGGTTTAGTAATTTCGCTTATGAGTGTATATAAAATAAAAGTAAATTCTAATGGAAAGATTTTAAATGTTTAACTGGCAAAATAAAAAGGTAGTTATAACTGGATCAGAGGGTTTTATAGGTAGCCATTTAACTGAAAGGCTTGTTAAGTTGGGTGCTAAAGTGACAGCTTTTATTTTGTATAATTCTTTTAATACCTATGGCTGGATAGATACTTTTAAAAAAGAAATTAAGAATAATATTAAAATTTTTGTTGGTGATATAAGAGATGAAGCTAGCGTTAGAAAAGCATTAAAAGATCAAGATATTATATTTCATCTTGCTGCATTAATTGCGATTCCTTATTCTTATTATGCACCTCGCTCCTATTTTGAGACAAATGTACTGGGAACCTTAAATATTATGCAATCTGTTAAAGAATTTGAACCAATAAAAGTTATTCATACTTCTACTAGTGAAGTATATGGAACTGCCTTATATACACCAATTGATGAAAACCACCCACTTCAAGGTCAATCTCCATATTCAGCTTCCAAGATAGGTGCGGACAAAGTTGTCGAGAGCTTTTATAGATCATTTAATATACCGGTAGCAGTAATTAGACCTTTTAATACTTATGGACCTAGACAATCAGCAAGGGCAGTAATTCCTACTATAATTTCTCAAGCACTAACTAAGGAAGAAATTAAACTTGGCAATATACATGCAGTTAGAGATATGAGTTATATTAAAGATACTGTGAATGGTTTTGTTAAAATAGCACAATCAAATAAATCAGTGGGTGAAGTAATAAATATTGGTAGTGGTAGAGGATTAACAATTAAAGAGGTAGTAGAAATTGTAGCTAAACTATTGAATAAAAATATGAAGATAAAAATAGATAAAGGGAGAATAAGACCTAAAAAAAGTGAGGTAGAAGTACTTATTTGTGATTATAGAAAGGCAAAAAAGATAATTAACTGGACTCCTAAATTTAATTTTGAAGAGGGATTAGCAGAAACGATTGAGTGGATTAAAGAAAATTTAAAGTATTTTAAACCAGGAATATATAATATTTAGTTTTATTTTTTATATTTATAAATATTTATTTTAAGGGGTAAATATTATGCAAGCCGTAATTTTAGCTGGTGGTAAAGGTACCAGGCTTAGACCCTATACAAACATAATCCCTAAACCACTGTTGCCTATAGATGATATGCCAATTTTAGAAATTATATTAAAGCAATTAAAAAAACATGAATTTACGGAAGTAGTAATTACTATTGGACATTTAGGAGAAATTATAAAAGCTTATTTTGGAGATGGTAAGAAGTTTGGTTTAAAAATAAGATATTCTTTAGAAGAAAAACCGTTAGGAACTGTGGGTGCTCTATCAATAGTTGATAATTTAGATGATAATTTCTTGGTAATGAATGGTGATATCTTATGCAACATTGATTTTTCTAGTCTTTATGATTTTCATATGAAGAATGATAGGAAGATTACCATTGTTACTTATAAAAAAAGTATAAAGTTGAGTTTAGGTGTAGTAAAATGTGAAGATAGTAAATTAATTGATTATATTGAAAAGCCTGAATATAAATTTGATGTTAGTACTGGAATTTATATATTAAATAAAAAAGTTGTTTCTTTGGTACCTTTTAATAAGTATTATGACTTTCCTATATTAATTAAAGATATAATTAAAGAAGAAAATATAAATGTTTATAAATTCAGTGGATATTGGTTTGATATAGGCACTCCTGAAGATTATAATCAAGCACAAGATTCTTTTATAGAATTAAGGGAAGTTTTTTTAAATGAAGAAAAATGAATATTATTATTTTAGGTTGTAATGGTTATATAGGTAGAAAATTTTGTGAATATATCAGTTTATATTTCCCTAAAATCAATTTGTATGGAGCAGATATAAATAAAAATCTTTCACTTAAAAATCAGTTTATAGGGAATTTGCTTGAAAAGGAATTTACGGAATTTATATTTAAAAATAATTATTATAATATAGTATTTGTCGTAACTGGTAGAATTTTTGCAAAAAGTTTAGAGGAATACCTTAAATATAATGTATTAGTCACTGATAATATATTGGATTCATTAGTGGGTAAAGATTCTAAAATAGTAATTTTACAATCTGCTGCTCAATATGGAAAAGGAGATAGAGATTTTCGCCTTCCAGTAAATTATTATGGTTTAACTAAAGAGTATCAAGAACAGTTATCTAGATATTATGCTACCAGATTTAATATGAGAATAATATCACCAATTTTGTTTAATGTTTATGGCAGTGATCAGCCAGAAAATTTTATTATCCCAAAGTTACTAAAGAGAGTCACGGCTTTAATTAATTCTAATTCAAAAGTTATTAAAGACATTAATAAAGAATTTTATAGAGATTTTATACATATAGATGATGTCTTAAAGATATTGTTAGATATTGGTTTAAATGGTTCAATGGATAAAAGATATGAAATTGGCACTGGAAAAGTGACTAAAATTTCGGATGTTTTGAAGCTTATAGTTCGTTGTTACAATTCTAAAGGGCATAATTTAGAGATTATATATGAAGATTATGATTATAAAAATACGGATATTATAAAACAAGTAGCTACAATAAATGATAATAGTTATAGTTATAAAAAAATTGAGGATTATATAATAGAGAAGATAATGTAAATGAAAAAAATTTTATTGATTGGTGCTCTACCTCCACCAATTCATGGTGTAACTATTTATAATAAAATATTATTAAATTCAAAGATTTCGAATTTTTTTAGTATAAATCATTTGGATATATCTGATCATAGAAATTTAGATAATTTAGGCAAGATTGATATAATAAATGTTTTTTTAAGTTTTAGGAATTTTTTTTCTCTACTCAAATCATTGTTAAAACATAAACCTGATTTAGTCTATTTTCCAATATCACAGAATATGGCTTTTTTAAGGGATGGTATTTTTATAATTATTATTAAAATTTTTAGTAAAAGTAAAATAATTGTACATCTTCACGGGAGCTATTTTAAGGATTATTACAATAAGAGTAATTTTATTTTTAAAAAGTTTATAGATTATACTTTGCCAAAAGTTGATTCTGCTATTGTTTATAGTTATTCATTAAAACATGTTATTAGTAAATGGATTAATAATATTGAATATGTTCCTATTGGTACGACATTTAAACCAGATATTAGTAATAGGGATAACAGAGAAATTATTGCGGGCTATATAGGAAATCTAACGCGGAGTAAAGGAATAGAAGACTTAGTAAAGGCAGCTAATATTGTTCTAAAGAAATATAAAAATATAAAATTTAAAATTGCAGGAAGTTGGTGGAAACAAGAAGAAAGAATAAAAAATGAAATATTGAATTTTATTAATGAAAATAGAATTGATAGTAATATTGAATTATTAGGTTTTATATCTGAGGATAATAAAGAAAAATTTTTAATGAGTACTGATATATTTGTCTTTCCATCATGGAATGAGGGTCAACCATTGGTAATATTGGAAGCGATGGCAGCAGGTTGCCCAGTTATTGCTATAAAAGATATAGGAGCGATATCAGAGACTGTTATAGATGGTGAGACTGGTATTTTGGTTGAAAAACAAAATCCTGAAGAAATTGCTAAAGCTATAATTTATTTAATAGAAAATCCAGACATGCGAGCAAAGATGGGTCTTGCGGCGAGAAAACGCTTTGAGGAAAATTATACTATTGATAAGAATATAGATAATACGATTAAAGTTTTTAATAAGGTTTTAAGTGTAAAATGTTAATAATAATTTTAAAATTAAGATATTTTTTTATATAGAAGGAAATTTGAAAATAAAAGGAATGGGATTTTTTATAAAGTAATGAATCTGTTAAATAATGATAAAATCTTAGATGTGAGTATAGATAATCCAGTAGAAATAATAAGCGATAATTTTAATTGTTTATTCAATAAGAGGAAGGGAGTCTTTAGGTGTAAATTTAGAGGAGTTATGGAATGGATAAAGATTTTAGTTATATGGGATTAAATTTTAATAGTTTTAATTTAAATGAAATTGTTACTAAAGTTAGTAGAAATATATATAATAAGGAGTCTACAACTATTTTTACTCTAAATTCAGAATTAATAGTTCGGGCAAGCAAGAACGAAGAATTAAAAAAAATATATAATAGTTCAGATATAATAACGATTGATAGCTGGGTAGTTTATTATTCCGCTAAATTATTTAAAAAACCTGTAAAGGAACCAGTAAGTGCAGCAAGATTGATGTTTAAACTACTTGAGGCTGCAAATAAAAAAGGATATAAAATATATTGCTTAGGTGCAAAAGAAGAAGCAATAAAAAAGGCAATTAAAAATATTAAAGAAAAATACAATGGAATAAGTATCGTTGGCTATCATAATGGATATTTTGATTTTAAAAAAGATAGAGAGGTTGTAAGAGATATAAATAATAGCGAACCAGATATTTTATTTATAGCTATGAGTTCTCCATTAAAAGAATATTTTATAGCTAAGAATAAAGACAGGTTGAATGTTCTTGTTTCCATTGGAGTGGGCGGAGCGATAGATATAATAGCTGGCATATGTAGTCATGCTCCAAGATGGGTAAGTAAAATAGGACTAGAGTGGTTCTATCGTTTAATACAAGAACCAAGGCGTTTATGGAAACGTTATTTATTTACAAATGCAGAATTTATGTATTTACTAGTAAAAGAATTTATTAAGATTAAAATTTTGCATAAGAAATATCAAGGGAGCTCAAAGTGAAATTTTTAGATCAAAAAACAATATTTATAACAGGAGGTACGGGGACATTTGGCAATGCCTTAATAGATAGATTAAAAGGAGTTAATACAAAGATTGTTGTATTTAGTAGAGATGAAAAAAAGCAACATGATATGTTAGTCACCAGGATGCATGAAAATATAGAATATATTATTGGAGATGTTAGAAATAAAAATAAATTAATTAGATGTCTTAGAGGGATTGACTTCGTATTTCATGCTGCTGCATTGAAACATGTCCCTACAGGGGAGAAGTTTCCAGAAGAAGTTATTGACACTGATATTTTGGGGGCTAAAAATGTTATAGAGGCAGCCGAAGAGTGTAGAGTAAAAAAAATTGTCAACTTAAGTACAGATAAAGCAGTTGCCCCAATAAATGCATATGGGATGAGCAAAGCACTGGCAGAAAAATTAATATACGCTCATAAGGGTAATACTGTATGTGTAAATCTGAGATATGGTAATGTGCTAGGTTCAAGGGGCTCTGTACTTCCATTATTTTTAAATCAAATAAAAAATAATCTCCCTTTAACTATTACTAACCCTAATATGACAAGATTTCTCCTGCCTTTAAAGCATGCAGTTGATTTAGCTCTTAAATGCTTGAAGGATAGTAAGGACGGCGATCTTTTTGTGATTAAATCCCCTGCTTGTAAAATAGGTACTCTGGTAGAGGCGTTAGAACTCCATTTTAAGAAAAAATTTAAAAAGAAAATAATAGGAATTAGACCAGGTGAAAAAATTCATGAAATGTTACTAACGGCAGAAGAAGTTTTTAGGGCTTCTGAAATTGAAGAAAACAAAATAAAATTTGTAAGAGTGCCAAGACTTGAGGCTAATATTAAGGATTATTTTTTTACTGGTGAAGGCTATGAAATGCCGGAACCATTTACTTCTGCAAACACTGTTCAATATGATTCTGAAAAGACACTGAACTTAATCAAAGAAGCAGGACTTCTATGAGAATTGGAATAACGGGAGCATTTGGCTTTATTGGTAGCCATCTTAAAAAAAGAATAATAAATGGTAGAGCTTTTGATGGAGATCTAAAGGATATCAGAAAAGTCAGGGAATTTATATTAAAGTGTGATAGAATTTATCACTTAGCGGGTAAAAATAGAGAAAAATTTGGGGGAATTTTAAGAAACAACATCGTAGCCACTGCTAACCTCATTTTGGCAATGACTGTTGAGAATAAGTTTCCTGAGATAATTTTTGCTTCTTCGAAGCAGGTTATCTGGAATTCAAACTCAGAATATGGTCTTACAAAGACTTTGGAAGAAGAAATTGTAAAAAAAGCTAAAAAATGGTGCATATATAGAATTCCAAATGTTTATGGACCTGGTAGTAGGCCATTTTATAATTCAGTTGTAGCAACTTTCTGTTATCAAGTTTCAAAAGGAAGTCCTTTAACAATAAATGATCCAGATACAAAAAGAGAATTTATTTATATAGATGATCTTATAGATGAATTGTTAAAACCAAAGTTCAATGTATGCAAGGAACTCCATGGAGAGGTAATGAGTGTAGCCGAGATTGCTTCTTATCTAACAGACAGATTAGGTTATCATAAAAACCTTCAGAAATGCTTAGAATATTATAAAAAGAGGATTCCAGATGTACCCAATTCATGAAGATGAAACAGGTCTTTTTCAGGAACTTGCACACAAAACTGATGTAATATTTGGCCAGATTAGTCTTCTAGTTATAAAGCCAGGATGTTACAGAGGAAATCACTATCATAAAAGAAAACAAGAATGGTTTTGTTGTTTGCACGGAAAATGCTCAATGGAGTTGAAGAATATGCAGACAAAAAGAGAAAAAAGAATTATATTAGATAGTGAAAGACGAAAGTTTATCAAAGTTAATCCATTTGAAATTCATATTTTAAGAAATTTGGATAATTCAAGCGATTGTGAGCTTCTAATTATTGTAAGTGAAGAATATAATCCTGACGATCCAGATACATTTAAAGGGGAAGAATTCTGAGCGAATAGAAGGAGGATTGTAAGATATGCGAGAACTTAGAGTTATGACAGTATTGGGCACACGCCCTGAGATAATCAGGCTTTCTGAAACAATAAAAAAACTTGATAGATATACAAGTCATATCTTCGTACATACAAACCAGAACTATGACTATGAATTAAATAGAGTTTTTTTTGAAGAGCTGGAGCTTAGAAAACCTGACGTCTTATTGGATGTTAAATCACATACCTTGGGTGAACAGGTTGGTAATATTATTATTCAAACAGAAAAGGTTATGATAAAGGAAAGACCTGATGCGCTCCTAATACTAGGTGATACTAACAGTGCTTTATCTTGTATTATGGCAAAAAGGCTTAAGATCCCGATTTTTCATATGGAAGCGGGGAATAGATGTTTTGATGAAAGAGTACCTGAAGAAATTAACAGGAAGATAGTTGATCATACTTCAGATATTAATCTTCCTTATACAGAGCATGCTAGAAGAAATCTCCTAAGAGAAGGGATACATCCTAAGACTATTTTTGTTACAGGTTCGCCAATGGCTGAAGTTCTAAGGGTAAACATGGATAAAATTGAGTCTTCATCTATTCTGGATAAATTTGGATTAGGAAAAGAGAAATATTTTCTGATTAGCATCCATAGGGAAGAAAATGTGGAGAATGAAAAAAATTTAAAATCTATAATAGATACCATGAAATTAATAGTTCGAAAATATCATTATCCACTAATAATATCCACTCATCCTAGAACAAGAGAGCGTATTAATAGTTTGGGTGTACCTAGAAATAGTCTTCTCCAATTTCATAAGCCCTTTGGGATGTTTGATTTTGTGAAATTACAAAAAAATGCATACTGTACTCTATCAGATAGTGGTACAATAAATGAAGATGCAGGGATAATGGGAATACCGGCGCTTATAATAAGGGAAAGTTCTGAAAGGCCTGAAGCATTTGACACTGGGAATGTAATTATAACAGGTATGAATAGCAAGACCATACTTTCTGCAATTGAACTTGTACGAGCACATAAGGAAACTAAAATAAATTTTTCAACCCCTTTGGATTATAAGGAGTTAAATATATCAGATAAAATAGTAAGGCTTATTCTTGGCTTAAGCAAGTTAATTCCGAAACAAAAATATTTTATAATTGATAAATAGATTCAAATACTAATTTCTTCTCGAATAGTGACTTTGATATTATTAAAAAAGAGTCAGAAAAAGTACTCTCGTTACTAAAAAGGAAATTAGGGAGAATTGTTAAAAAGGCAGAAAGAAATGTACAAATGAATTATAATTAAGGTAATGTAGTTTGAAAACTATTTAATTTTTACATTTTATTATGGTGTAAAGAATGGCCTTAAATGTATCTAAGGAAACTTCCCAGAAGAAAAAAGAAACTATTATATGGAGTTTTCCTCCTTTTAAATGATGCTGTATTTTTAATTCTAAGCTTATTTCTCTCTTATTATTTAAGATTTTTTAGACCTTTTTTAAATTTAGCCAACCCATCTTATACTATTAATACCTATTACGTTTTTTACTCAACTATTTTTATCATCCTTACATTGTGTTTTTTAGGGCTTTTTAAGTTGTATAACTGGGACTATATCTATAAAGGTTCTGGTTATTATTTCAGGATATTTAAAGCTGTAAGTATTAATATAATAATAATTATTATTATTGGATATCTATATGAAACCTTTTCTTTTTCAAGGATATGGATAGTCCTACTGTATTTTTTTAGTGTTTCTTTTCTTTTTATTGGAAGGTTTTTTATTTCAATCATAACTAATTTCTTTATTAAAAAACTAAATTTATCTTCAAAGACTTTAATCATTGGTATTGGTGAAAATGCGAGAAGAATAGAAGATACTCTTAAAAAATATAAGGCAGAAAGTTATAAGATAGTAGGTTATGTAGAAAGAGAAAAAAAAATTTGGAAAAATAAAGATTATGCTGATAAGTTTCATATTTTAGGGTGTTTAGAGAATCTAAGGGAAGTGGTATTAAAAAGTGGAGTACAGAAAATAATAGTTTCAGGAAAAGAATATAGATATGATGAAATACTGGATATGCTTGAAAGATTAAAAGGTTTAGATTTAATTATTCTTATGTTTCCGGGCTTTTTTGAATTTTCCATAAGAAGAATGAGAATGAGAGAAGTAGCTGGAATTCCTTTAATTCATATATCAAACATTGGGTTTTTTGGTATAGATTTATTTTATAAAAATATAATAGATTATTTTTTAGGTAGCATATTGTTTATGGTTTTTATACCTATATATTTATTTTTAGCAATTTTGATAAAGATAAATTCGAAAGGTCCTGTTTTATATAAGCAAAAAAGATATACCAAAGGTTTTAAACCTTTTTATATGTATAAGTTTAGGACTATGCATGTTGAGGCAGATAAGAGGCTGGCCAGTATTAGAAAACAAAGTGAGGTAGATGGTCCTATATTTAAAATGAAAAATGACCCCAGAGTAACAAGAGTGGGAAGGTTTTTAAGAAAGCTTTCCATTGATGAGCTTCCACAAATAGTAAATGTTTTAAAGGGAGAGATGAGCCTTGTTGGTCCCAGGCCGCCTATACCTGAGGAGGTAAAAAAATATAAAGAATGGCAGAAAAAAAGGCTCAATGTAAAGCAGGGAGTTACAGGCCTATGGCAGGTAAGTGGGAGAAGTAATCTAAGTTTTGAAGAAATGGTAAGGCTTGATATGTATTATATTCAGAACTGGTCTATCGGAATGGATATTAGAATACTTTTAAAAACTATACCGGAAGTTATTTTTGGGAGAGGTGCATATTGAGAATTCGGAATCAGTGGTAAGTTGCATCAATTGTCTTTTTTAATTTATTATTGGATGATAAAATACTCAAAAGCATTCTATATTAGTTAAAAGTCTGGATGCCGGAATTATAGATGAGTGGATTCAGGGAATAAATGTTTATTTACAATTGCTGTTAAAAGGCAGTTATACTTTGAATAAAAAACAAAATAACAATACAAAAGATACAATTGACTTAAGAATACTGTTCAGGTTATTTTTAAAAAGAAAATGGTGGTTTATTATAACGGTTGTAATAGTTGCAGCATTTGGATTTATTTATGTTTTTAGAATCCCCGTACTATATGAAGCAAGATATAAATTCAGTCTGGAGGATGATTATGTTCAGGATGAATACCTGCAGTATAGTGATTCCCAAGAAAAGTTTATCAGCAATGAGTCTGTTTTTATTGGAGCACAGGATGTACCATTAATACTCAAGACAGATTTAATATTTCGTGCACTGGAGGATATTCCAGGAATAGATGATTATAAAACCTATGTTGATTCTTCGCTTATAAAAATAGATTTAGAAGATGATAGCAGAGTATTTTCTTTAAAGGTTAAAAATGAGGATAGAGAACTTGCTAAAAAAATAGGATTTAAGCTTATTGAATCGCTGGGAGAGCAAATAAAAAATCAGGATATAAAAATATTTGATAATACGCTAGAAGTGATTAATGGAGATATTGGAGCGATGGAGGAGGAAAATAATTATTATGAAGAAAAAATATCTAAAATTAATGGAGAAATTAATAACCTTTATACTAAATTGGAAAGTTCTCCAGCCACACAGATTGAATATGAAATAATGAAAAAAAACGGCGAGATATTATTATATAAGGAAAAAATTATTAACAATGAAAATGAAATTCGAAAACTTAATGACCTATATCAGGAATTTACAGATAGAAAGAATAACGTGGGCAGTCGTATTGAGTTATTGACAGAAGAACCAGGTATCAACGTTGAAAACAATAGAGCAATAAATTCTATTATAGTAATAATGCTGAGCATTTTCACTGGAATTGTAGTTGTGCTCGGGGTAAATTATATTTATAAGTTAAAGGGGTATAAATCTTAATTATTCCTGATATAAATAAAATAGAAAAAAATAAAAGGTTAACAAAATGTATAAGAAACCAATTGTAACTGCAGAAATTGGTTGTAACCATATGGGTGATATCAATATTGCAAAGCAGATGATAAAAATAGCATCCGATTTTTGTAATGCTGATATTATTAAATTTCAAAAAAGAAATCCTTCTGAAATTTTAACTAAAGAGGAATACAACGCTCCGCATCCTATACCTACGAATTCATTTGGCAAAACCTATGGCCAGCACAGAGAATATTTAGAATTTAATGTTAATCAACATAAAGAATTAATGAATGAATGTAAAAGATATGGGAAAATTTATTCATGTTCTGTCTGGGATCTAACTTCTGCAGAGGAAATATGCAGCATTTCTCCGAAGATAATAAAGATTCCTTCTGCCTGCAGTAATTACTTTAAATTGCTTGATTATATATTTGGAAATTTTAAAGGCGAGATTCACCTATCTCTTGGTATGACAACTGCTATAGAAAGAGAAGAAATTGTAAGCTATTTTCAAAAGAAAGGCAGAAATAAAGACCTGGTTCTCTATCATTGCATATCAGGATACCCGGTCAGTTTTGAGGATATATCTCTTCTTGAGATTAAAAAATTAAAGGAAAAATATAAATATATAGTAAAAGATATAGGTTTTTCAGGTCATCATCTGGGGATAGCTATAGATGTAGCTGCTTATACACTGGGGGCAGGATATGTAGAGAGGCATTTTACTCTGGATAGAACATGGAAAGGAACAGACCATGCTGCTTCACTTGAACCAGATGGTTTAAGAAAATTAGTAAGAAATTTAAATGCTACTTATACTAGTCTGAATTATAAACCCAAAGACCTACTTGATGTTGAATTAGAACAAAAGAAGAAATTAAAATGGAACAGAAACCTGAGATTGTAGCGCTTATTCCTTTAAGAGGCGGCTCAAAATCTATTCCTTTTAAAAATATAAAATATATTGCCGGAAAACCATTATGTTTATGGGTGCTAGAAGCTGCAGGCTGCTCCAAATTAATTGACAGAGTATATGTATCGACTGATTCTAATAAAATAATTGATGTAGTATCTGCTTCTTCATTGCCTGTAAAAATATTAAAAAGAGATCCTTCACTGGCAACTGATACTGCATCAACAGAATCCGTGATGCTGGATTTTATGAATAAATTGTATTTTGACATTATTGTAACCATTCAGGCAACCTCTCCTCTTACAGGAACTGAAGATATTGATTCAGCTATAAATTATTTTTTAGATAACGATTTTGACTCTCTTTTGACTGGTACAAGGGTAAAGAAATTTTTCTGGTCAGATGATAGTAAACCAGTTAATTACAACCCTGTAAGAAGACCCCGAAGACAGGATTTTAATGGTTGGATTATGGAAAATGGAGCTTTCTACATAACAAAAAGAAGTATACTGGAAAATCAAAAATGCAGACTCGGGGGCAGAATAGGTATATATGAAATGCATCCTGAAGCATCTTTTGAAATAGATGAACCAATGGATTGGAAAATAGTAGAAAATATTCTTCTTGAGAAGAGAGAAAAAGATAAAATAAAGAATATTATACATCTGGTTAAAAATATAAAAATGCTGGTTATGGATGTGGATGGTGTTCTGACTGATTCTTTTGTTTACTGTGATGTTAATGGATTAGAAATAAAGCGATTCAGTGTAAGAGATGGAATGGGACTGGAATTGATTAGAAAAATGGGTATAAAAACAGGAATAATTACAAAAGAGAAAACAAATATTGTAGATTTTAGGGCGAAAAAATTAAAAATTGATTATATTTTCAAAGGTGTTGAAAACAAATTAGAAGAATTAGAAAATATTTCAAAAAAAACTGGCATTTCGTTAGAAAAAATTGCATATATTGGTGACGATATAAATGATTTAGAATTATTAAAAGCAGTAGGATTTTCAGCAGTTCCCGCTAATGCAGAAGCATCATTGTTAAATACAGCAGATTATGTATGTAAAAGGAAGGGTGGCAATGCTTGCGTTAGAGAAATATGTAACATTATTTTAGAGTCTGAAACCTGATGTTAAATAATGCCTGTATCAATTATAAGGTTTATAAAGAAAATATTAAAACCAATTACCAGAGTAGCAGCGAAAATAGCTGTCTGGATAATATTGTTTATTAACTTTATTCTTCTCCACAGTAGAAAAAATCATATCCCAGCACTCCTGGCAAACTTATGTTTTGGTGACTCTCTTGTATTTAAAATAAATCCGGAACTTTTAAAATACCATATTTTAGATCCTGATACTATGCCGGAGAATTTGTTTGTCTGGTCCGGAGAATGGGACAGGGATATAATACCCATAGAAGAGCACGAAAAATTTAATATGATCAAAGAACTTTTTATTGATAAAAAGGATTACAAAGAAACTCTGTTTTATTCACTTGCAATTAACAGGATGATTGAGGGTAAACCACTGCAGCGCGGAAACAATATACTTGATTCTGAGGAAAATATTAACCAGTATTTTAGAAAGCATAATAAATTATTTAATGTTATAAAAAATAATGGTTTTGACCTTGCTCTTGCGCCCGAAGTGGGAGTTGTGATTGGAAGAGATGGTAGATTTATACATTTCCGACAGGGTCATCATACACTTGCGATTGCAAAGATACTGGGGATAGAAAATGTAATTGTAAGAATCAGAGCGGTGCACAGTCTCTGGTTATACAATAAAATAAAAAATAAAAGCATATTATACCTTTTAGATTCTATAAACATAGCTTTTAGAGAGCTTTTTGAATAGTATTTTTTATTATAGACATAAGGCTATCATGGAAAAATTAAAAATACTTATGGTAATTGCAGTTTTTTATCCCTATACAGGCGGTGCCGAAAAGCAGGCTCAAAAACTAGCTTCTGAATTAATTAAAAAAGATATTGATGTAACTGTTGTAACGGGGAGATGGGATAATAATCTAAAAAAAATTGAAAAAGTCAACGGTTTTAAAATAATAAGGAACTTAACCAACTTTGATTTTAGAAAAAAAGAAAAAATAAATATCGATAAGAGTTTTTTTTATTCAGGTGTGTTAGAGGGAAAATCAGGGTTAAAATCAATTAAAATATTCCTGAGAAAAATCTTTGTAAGGCTGAGCGTTTACATCTATCAGTTAACACTTTTTTTAATTTTACTATCGTATAGAAAGAGTTATGATATTGTTCATGTTCATCAGGTATTGTATCCTGCATTTATTTCTACTCTGTGTGCAAAAATTTTAAAAAAACCAGTTATTGCTAAAGTCGGAAGCAGTGGTTTTAATAGTGATATTAACCAGATTAAAAAACTTCCCGAAGGAAGGCTGCAATTAAAATACATCTTAAGAAATATTGATAGAATTATCTGCACAAGCACTGTTATGGTAGATGAGTTTAAAAGGGAAGGAATGGATAAAGATAGGATAGTATTAATTCATAACGGAGTTAAGGTAAAAGAACTTAATCGCTCATATAAACTCTGTGACACTTTGGTTACAATGGGAAGGTTTATAAAATCCAAAAATATTGATACCCTGGTTACCGCATTTTCAATGATAATTAAAAATACCGATAAAAAATTAAGATTGATTCTTATTGGAGACGGGCCCGAAAGAGATAATATTGTAAGCATTATTACTAAAATGAGCCTTGAAGAAAACATTACTTTAACCGGCATGGTGGATAATCCCGAAGAGCTTTTAAAGAAATCCGATGTATTTATATTTCCTTCACTGATAGAGGGCCTTTCCAATTCGCTCATTGAAGCAATGAGCTGTAAGCTAACCTGTATAGTTTCTAATATTCCAGGGAATATAGAAGTTGTCGGTGAAAATAATTTAAGCTACGCTATAAAAAAAGGGGATTTTAAGGTAACTAAATACGGAGTGTTATTTAATCCTTCAGATACCGGGGGGCTAGTAAACGCTATTAAATATGTGTTAGATAATCCAGGGATAAGAAGAGAACTGGGAGAGAATACATATAAAAAAATTAAAGAGGAATATAATATAAAGTTAATTGCAGAGAGTTATAGCCAATTGTATAAAGAGGTTTTGAGCGAATGAAAGTAATTTTAATAAATTCACTGTATTATCCAAATATAATAGGGGGAGCTGAAAAATCCACTCAGATAATTTCAGAAAACTTAAGTCAGTATGGAATTGAACCCATTGTTGTGACTATATCTGATAAAGAAAAGGTTGATTATGTAAATGGGGTAAAGGTATATTATGTTTATCATTCCAATTTTTACTGGTCGTATTATTCCAAGACAAAAAAACCCATTTTAAAAATTTTCTGGCACATAAAAAGCCTTTACAATTTTCTCATTTTAAGAAGGATTGGCCAAATAATAAAAAAAGAGGCTCCCGATATAGTAAATACCAATAATTTATCAGAGTTTTCTGTGGGGATATGGAAAGTTATAAAGAAAAACAAAATACCACTTGTCCATACTTTAAGAGATTTTTCACTGTTGTGTCCGAGAGCAAATCTTTTTAGAAGAAAAAATATATGCAGGAAGAAAAATTTAATATGTATTATAATGCTTGGTTTTAAAAGACTATTTTCAAAGTATGTGGATGCTGTTGTAGGAAACAGTTACTTTGTATTAAATGAACACTTAAACTCCGGATTCTTTAAAAATTCCAGAAAGTATGTAGTTTATAATTCTCTGGAGTCAGAGCATATATCCAAAAGTATTAAAAAAGCACGGGTAGAAATGGTCTTTGGCTATATAGGACATCTTTCTTATCATAAAGGGATAGAGTTTTTATTAAAGGCATTTAGGGATAATAATCCAGCGAATTTATATGTTTTTGGAAAAGGTATTACTTTAGATTATGAGAATTACTTAAAAGATAAATATAAATCAGAAAATATAAGATTTTATGGCTTTAAAAAAGCAAAAGAAGCCTTTAATATGATTGATGTGCTGATAGTCCCTTCATTGTGCTTTGATGTTCTCCCGAGAGTTATATATGAAGCTTATTCATTTGGGATACCAGTAATTGGTTCAGACCGGGGGGGGATCCCTGAGATCATTGAGAAAGGGAAGACAGGTTTTATTTACAGCGCGGAATCGGAAAATGAACTGATAGAAAAAATAAAAATATTTGTTGAAAATCCTCGAATTATTGAAGGCATGACTACAGATTGTTTAAAAGAGGCAGAGGATTTTTTACCTGAAAAAGTCCTTAAAAAATATGTGGATATATATAAAAACGTTTGCAGAAAAGTACCGGTGAAGAATGTGATGTAATAAATTGATTCCGGAAAGGTTTATGATTAAATTTTTTTATTTAAATAAAAAATTTGAGTCTGTAACTAATTTTGTGTAAACCTCCAAACCAATATAAAATAAAAAGGTTTAAAGGAGGACACAAAAATGTCAATAATACCTAAAGATCAGCTGCGTAAGCTAATAAAGCAGTACAATCTAAA
>Ga0315545_1002056_pt1 | contig 18659 bp, 18 predicted proteins | sample SalMarSW160210MG_FD_203096 | JGI IMG/M metagenome (GOLD analysis project Ga0315545, IMG submission 203096) | Salt marsh sediment microbial communities from the Plum Island Ecosystem LTER, Massachusetts, United States - Salt Marsh Sediment SW1602-10 ...
GCATAGGCAAAGTTGGAAGAGGGATTGCCTATCGATTGACTAAATTGACTAATAAATGACTAATAATTGACTAAAGTCGACGGGACGCCGCCAAACAATCAGAAAGACCGCTCTCATCCCCATCCTTACTGATGAGGAATTCTCCCTAAATCAAGCTGCCCCACGACACAAAAAGAACTGTCCGGACATCGGACACTGGGCCTAAGTCCCCGCCAATACTACTTATTCGAGAAGGCGATGAAAATAATACAAGAGAGTTTTATAAGTAAACAAACAAGAGCACTGCTTATATGTCCTATTCGATTTGACAAAAGCTCCAAAAATGCTATAATTTGGTGCACTAAGTAATGTTGTCCATAGGAGGATAACCAAGAAAGCAAGGTATCCGAGACTACAGAGGGTCATCCCATAGGCCTTCTGAGGATAAGGAAATGTACCTGCGAAGGTTATCTATAGGTGAACCCATTCTTTCGAATAGAGAGAATGGGTTTTTGTTTTTAGTAGAAAAACACAGTATACCACGGTAAAATGATAGTCTTTATTGATATAAACTGGGCATCGGCAATCTGGAGCAGCAATTCGTAAAATAGAAAAGGAAATTGGCATAAAACGAGCCTATTACGACAATACTGACCCATATATCTCTTAACGATATCGATTTTGTCATCACTCCTGAAATGGTGGGTGTATCAAAAACTAACGCGGAGAGGGATAGAACCCCTTTTATCTAGCATGTTGCGTACTGAGCTTGGTGTGCGCAAAAAATAAGAAAGGAGAAATTTAATATGAAATGCTGCGATATTCTGAATTTCTACAAAAGAGGCGACCTTAATCGACTTGCCAAGAACAAAATTGCAAATTACGCCGGGCTCCCGGTAGATATTCTTCGCGACGAACTTAGCAAAGCTCTAACTACCTACGACTACGTAAAGAGAAATATACAATTCAGAAAACCTCCTGGCTATACTATTTTAGACATTGTAGTTCATCAAAATAAATATTCTGTTCCTATACAGAAAATAAAAAGTCTCGCACAAAAAGAGATAAGCAATGTTATAGAAGAAGCCAAAAGTGGAGATGGTCTAAAAGAAGATAAGCAATATGACTTATATGGGAAGATGCTTAAAACTGCATGGGACTATCAAGAAGACCTCCTACCTCCGGAGGCAAATCTTTTAACAGCCTTACGCGAACACCTCGACATCACATTAGCTGAGCATAGACTCTTAGAGGCCCGTCTTCCAAATTTCAAATTTAGTGAAAATTCTTTCAAGCGAGAAATAGAGCATTTTGCGAATGCTGGGATTATATTCACCTATGAAGATAACTATATAATCCCAGAAGAAATAGTCGAACGCATAAAGGAGGTATGGGGTATTGAGCTTGATCCCGACGCATATCAGAGACTCTTGGATTATTTGACCAATTCCCAGCTAAGTTCAGCATTGGCTAAATTACATCTGGCCAAAGGTGGCAGTAAACAGGCAAGAATTAAGCGCATTTTGGATAAAGGGATAGAGCCATCCAACTTCTTGGGTTCCCTAACAGCAAGTGATCTAAAAATCATAGCCCGAAATACCAAATGCCCTCACAAAGCTAGAAAAGACGAATTGATTCCCACAATAGTCAGTCACATAAAGAGAAGGGAGGACATCAAACCCCCAGAACCACCTCCGCCACCGAAGCCCAAGCCAGAACCACGCCTAGTTACAGACGAAGCTTTCAAGGAAGCTCTATCCAGATTCGTTAATTCTCAGCTTACCAAGATTCTTGCAAGAAAAAAACTCAAAATCGGAGGAACCAAGAATCAAAAGATCGAGAGATTAGCCAATAGTACATACTCATTGAAAACCATTTTGAATAACTTAAATGTAGATGAATTGATTAACTTGTGCAGATTATACCATCTTGCTACAAGAGGAAGGAAGTCGGAGATAATCCGAAGAATCATTGAGCACTTTCAGGACTACCAAATAAAACGAAGCACTGCTACACCCAAAGAACTTTTCTCTATATATGAGGATTTAAGCAAGCAGAACAAGAATGCTTACAGAGATATTGGCATTAACGATAGCAATATCTTGATGCCAACTGTAACTGCAGATTTTGAAAGAGCAACAAGATACATTTTTGAGTCAATTTTCCGACTTACCGTTAAGGCACAAACCCCGGGTCGAGAAGAACCGGATGGCATCATAAAAGAGGATAGAATAATACTTTACGACTGCAAAACTGTCCTATCTCCACCATATGAACTACCGATAGCACATCGTGACCAATTCTCTAGATATATAAAAGACCAATACGACAAACTCGAACCACATGCAAAAACTGCATTGAAATGCTTTATAATCATAGCGCATAGCTTCGCTGATAAAATCGAAGATAAAATTAAGCAAATGAAGGTTGAGCCTTATATCCCGTTTTGTCTAGTCACCGCAAGAGACTTAAAACTTATTGCAGAAAAATGGCTCCAGGAGCAAAAAGGAAAAACCTTACCAACGTCTGCACTAATTTTTCAAGGTCGCTATACTCTGAGCGAGTTTAAGAAGAAATTCGTATGAGTTAATTTAACGATAAGGACGTCTCCGAATAGACAGTATTTCCTCAAAAACCTAAAGGAGCTCATAAAAAAAGGAGAGGACGAAGTAGTAGGAAAATTTCCTAAGGATTCACTATTCTTCAGCAAGCAATGCCTTGAAAAAGGACGAAGATGGAAAGTAAAAAGAAAATTAACAATGACAATCAAAAATCAAGACCTGACCCCAGGTAGTGAAAGGATAGATAAAAAAGGATCATAAAGCCAAATAAAAAAAGGTGCTTCTACCCGCTCACCCAGAAAGGAGTTATACTATAAGCTAAAAAATAAAATAGGGACAGCGACCATTATTATCACACTACATTCAGGCTTCTGATATGCCAGAAAGATCAAGACTTGATTCTAGGCACGACATTTACAGATCAAAATTTGACAAATGGCGGTTTCTCGCATATAATCCAGGAAAATTGGAGTTACAAGTTACCGTTTGGCGTCAATCGGAGCAACAGTAGGAAGAATAAGCAATGAAACTTAACAAAGAGGAAACAGAAGTTCTTGAAGAGTTTAAGCGAAGAGTGCAAGAGCAATTTCCTGGAGAGCTCGTCAATATGCTGGTTTTTGGGTCAAAAGCCAGAGGAGATGCTACTCAGGAATCAGATATTGACGTAATCGTCATTACTCACTCCGACGATAAGAAACTTGCCAAGAATATTCGTTATACTGGCTACGACCTGGAAATAGAGCACGGTATTATTCTCTCGATTCAAGTATATTCAGAGACGCATATCAATTATCTGAGAAATATACCTACTCAATTCATCCAGAATGTTGATCGGGAGGCGTTAGTGATATGATGTCCTCTATTCCCCCGATGAGGAAGATGCCCGAGAATGTGCAAGTGACGCAAGAGAGTTTCTATCTGCCATCAAGAACTACCTCAAAGAACAAGGTATTAATCTGGACATACAAGAAAGGTCATGAATCCCACCCGAAATTTGACAAAAGCTAGAAAAATGCTATACTGCGTGCGTATAACATGAGTAAGGTCATCCATACGGGGAGGTAACCGAAGGGAGATCATCCGAAACGACAGGAGGGAAAAATCAAAACCTTCCGGTCTAAAGATAGAATCTGTTACCAAGACTATGTATTGACGAACCCATTCTTTCAGAATCGGAAGAATGGGTTTTTGTTTTTTGCTAGGGAAATACCGTATCATAAGTATTGGCGAAGCACCTCATATCGAGCCAGAGTTTAAGAAACTGATGGAGGCATGAAATATGGCGCAGACAAAGGTTTTGAACCTTAAAAGGATTACAAATATCCTCAAAGAACATAAAGAGGAACTAAAGAAAAAATACGGAATTAAAGAAATTGGTATCTTTGGCTCTTATGTGAGAGAGGAATATAAGGAAAAAAGCGACCTTGACATACTTGTGGAATTTGAAGAGGATGCAAAAATTGGACTTCTAAAGTTTGTAAATATGGAAAACTATTTGAGTGAACTTATTGGTGTGAAGGTTGATTTAGTGGAGAAGTCCGCATTAAAGCCAAGAATAGGTAAGCACATATTAAAAGAGGTGGTCCTCCTATGAAAAGAAAGATAGGGGATTATATTGAGGATATTATTAGCGCCATGGGCAAGGCCATGGAAATACCTCCCCTAAAACCTATTTTTGAAAAAATCTTAAGGAATCTTGAAGAATGACATCAAGAATTTAGTTCCAGATTTGAAACAGAGGAGAAATTGAGATGCCTGTTGTAAGAATTGATTTATGGAAGGGAAGAGACAAAGAAAAGAAGGAAAAATTAATCGAGAAAATAACCTCTGCAGTAGTTGATGCTATTGACTGTTCAACTGAGGCTGTACAGGTAATAATCAATGAAGTGGATAAGGATAATTGGGGAATAGGTGGAGTGCCAGCCTCAGTCAAATTTCCAGATAAATAGGAAGTGAGTCATTCAAGTCAAATGATGAAAAGAAACAGGAATAGGGAATGATTACAGAAGCGGATACATGTAGAAAATATATTTTACCCAGGCTATATGCATCTGGTTGGTCTGATGACCAGATTAACGAACAGAAAACCTTTACCGATGGCAGAGTTGTAGTTGCTGGCGATAAAATCATCCGTCGCCCACAAAAGAGAGCAGATTATATCCTGCGCTATCGCCGGGATTTTATGATTGCTGTTATAGAAGCCAAAGCCGCTTACAAAAACCCTGGAGATGGTCTGCAACAGGCAAAAGAATACACCCAAGTATTAGGACTGAAGTTTGCTTATTCAACCAATGGACATAGCGTCATAGAACATGACTTTTTGACAGGTAAAGAGAACGAGATTTCCACTTTCCCTTCTCCTGATGAATTATGGACACGATTAAGAGAGAGTGAAGGAATAAAGGATGATTCTCTCGCGGAAAGATTACTTTCTCCATATTATCATCTGCGGGGAAAAGTGCCCCGTTATTATCAGGAAATAGCTATAAACAGAGCTGTACAGGCAGTCTTGCAGGGTAAACCAAGGATTCTACTTACGCTGGCTACAGGAACAGGAAAAACATTTATTGCTTTTCAGATTTGCTGGAAGCTATGGAATAGCCGCTGGAATCGCACAGGTGAATACCGCCGTCCCAAGATATTATACCTATCAGACAGAAATATTTTGATAGATGACCCAAAGGATAAAATGTTTACGCCTTTTGGCGATGCACGTTTCAAGATTGAGAATGGGACAATATCAAAAAGTCGCGAAATGTATTTTGCTATTTATCAGGCAATAGCAAAAGATGAAAGAAGACCAGGCCTTTATCGGGAATATTCTCCCGATTTCTTTGACCTCATCATAGTGGACGAGTGCCACAGAGGAAGTGCCAGAGATGAAAGCAACTGGCGCGAGATACTTGAATATTTTGAACCAGCTTTTCAGATCGGGATGACTGCTACTCCTTTACGTGAAGATAATAGGGACACTTACAAATATTTTGGTAATCCCCTTTATACTTACAGCCTTCGCCAGGGAATAGAGGATGGGTTTCTTGCTCCCTATCGTGTCCATCGTGTGATATCCACAGTTGATGCTACTGGATGGCGTCCTTCGAAAGGAGAACTGGACCGCTATGGTAGAGAAATCCCTGATAGTGAGTACAGCACAAAAGACTTTGAGACTATAATCTCCCTTAAGAAACGAACCGAAGCTATTGCAAAACACCTCACAGATTATCTAAATAAGACAGACTGTTTCGATAAAACTATCGTATTCTGTGTTGACCAGGAACATGCAGAAGAAATGCGAAAGGCACTTAATAATCTTAATTCTGCTCTGGTTAAACAACACCCTGATTATGTGTGTCGAGTGGTGTCCGAAGAGGGAAACATTGGCAAAAGACATCTAAGCAATTTTCAGGAATTGGAAAGAAGCACCCCTGCTATTCTCACCACATCAAAACTATTAACCACCGGTGTAGATATCCCTACCTGTAAGAATATTGTCATTGCCAAGGTTATTAATTCAATGACAGATTTTAAACAAACTATAGGCAGGGGAAGCAGAATAAGAGATGATTATGGAAAATATTATTTTACTATCTTAGACTATACCGGCAGCGCAACCCGACTCTTTTCCGACTCTGATTTTGACGGAGAACCAGCAAGAATAATAGAAGAAAAGATTGATGAACAGGGCGATGTGGTTGAAGAAATATATCAGCAGGAACCAGATGCTCTTTTAATGAAAGAGGAAAACGCTGAATACGAAGTAGCTGCTAGAACTACAGATGATTCTGAAGGTGAAAGGCGCAAGTATTATGTAGATGGAGGAACAGTTGAAATTGCCGCCCATCTTGTATATGAACTTGATTCCGAAGGCAAACAACTAAGAGTTGTTAAGTTTACAGATTATACCGCAGAAAAAGTCCGCAGTATGTATTTATCTTCCGCTGTGCTGCGTTCAAAATGGAGCAATAGCGATGAACGCACTGCTATAATATCTTCACTTGAAGAAAGAGGTATTTCTTTTGAGGAACTTGCAGGAGCTTCCAATCAACCAGATGCAGACCCTTTTGATTTGCTCTGCCATATTGCCTTTAATGCGCCTTTAAGGACTCGCCGGGAAAGAGCAGAAATGCTACGTAAAGGTAGGACGGACTTTTTTGATAAATACAGCCCAGAAGCAAGGCAAATTCTGAATGAAATACTGGAAAAATATGCCGAACATGGAGTTACTCAATTCAAAATACCTGATATACTTAAGATACCGCCTGTTTCCGAACATGGAAATGTCATAGAGATAAGCAACATCTTTGGTGGAGCAGAAAATTTACGCACCGCCTTAACAGAAATGCAGGAGCTTCTTTATGCAGTCTAACCCCAAGACCAGTTTTCAGCAGTTGGCCACAATCCTTAAATCTTGCCGGGATATTATGCGAAAAGACAAGGGGCTAAGCGGTGATATAGACCGCCTACCCATGCTTACCTGGGTTATGTTTCTAAAATTTTTGGATGACGTAGAGAAAATCAGGGAAGCAGAAGTAAACCTGGAAGGCAAGAAATTCAAACCAGCTATACAGTCCCCTTACCGTTGGCGTGACTGGGCAGCCAGAGAAGATGGGATAACAGGAGATGAACTCATTGCCTTTATAAATCAGGACGAAGCACCACGACCTGATGGAACAAAAGGGCCAGGGTTATTTGCATATTTACGTTCCCTTCAAGGCGCAGATGGAGGAGACCGCCGTGATGTAATTGCTACAGTATTTAAAGGCACTGTAAATAGAATGATAAACGGCTATCTTTTGCGAGATGTGATAAATTCCATAAACAAGATTAATTTCACTTCTTCCGATGACATCCATACCCTTGGAGCAATCTATGAGACAATGCTTAAAGAAATGCGCGACGCCGCAGGAGACTCGGGAGAGTTCTATACTCCCCGGCCAGTTGTGCGATTCATTGTTCGAGTCATAAATCCTGGAATCGGAGAGACAATTCTTGACCCTGCAGCGGGTACAGGCGGATTCTTAGTGGAGGCATTTGAACATTTGAAAAAGCAGTGTAAAAAAACAGAGCATTATGAAAAACTCCAGAAGAATTCTATATTTGGTATAGAAGCTAAACCACTTCCCTTTTTACTCTGCCAGATGAATTTACTTCTGCATGGACTGGAATATCCCAATATCGATCCAGGGAATGCCCTGCGTTTTCCTTTGCGTGAGATAGGCAATAGAGACCGCGTTGATGTGATAATGACTAATCCTCCCTTTGGAGGAGAAGAAGAAAGGGGAATCCTATCCAATTTCCCTGAGGACAAACAGACTGCGGAAACAACCTTACTATTCTTACAGTTAATAATGCGAAAATTAAAAAGACCCCTTGGCAGTAGAAAAAGCGGCCGATGTGGAATGGTTGTCCCTAACGGCACCCTCTTTGGCGATGGAGTCTGTGCCAGAATAAAGAAAGAACTTCTTGAAGAATTTAACCTTAATACTATTGTAAGACTGCCCAATGGAGTCTTCTCTCCATATGCCGGGATACAAACAAATCTTCTATTTTTTGACCACACCGGTCCCACAAAGGAAATATGGTATTATGAGCATCCCTTGCCAGAGGGCCGCAAAAACTACACGAAAACAAGACCCCTTCAATTTGAAGAATTCAAACCCTGCCTTGAGTGGTGGAACAATCGTAAGGAAAATAAATCTGCCTGGCGAGTGCCTGTAGAAGAAGTTATAAAAAATAATTATAACCTTGATATAAAGAATCCACGGGGTAAAGTAGATTATGAGCATCTGCCACCCGAGAAATTGATTGAGGGCATACTGGCAAAAGAGCAGTGCATAGCTGAAATAATGGCAGAGATCAAAAGGACTATGGGGACTGGGACATAAATGGATAGATGGACAAAGGTGCGTTTAGGAGATGTGCTAACCCATTCAACCAATACTGTTATCCCTCATAATGAACTTAATTATAAGCTGGTGACTGTAAAGATGCACAATAAAGGAGTTATGCTTAGACGGGAGGTCATTGGATCCGAAATCAAATCAACCCGTATGTTTTGTGTCCAAAGTGGGCAGTTTATTCTTAGCCGCATAGATGCTAGAAATGGTGCATTTGGCATTATTCCATCTGAGCTTGATGGTGCCCTTGTCACCAATGATTTCCCAGCCTTTAACATTGAGAGAAGTCGAATAGACTTGAATTTTCTCAAATGGATGGTAAGAACTCATGACTTCATTGATATGTGCAAGCGCGCTAGTGAAGGTACAACTAACCGTGTTAGACTTAAAGAAGATAAATTCTTAAATCTGGCAGTTCCTCTTCCTCCACTTCCCGAACAGCGTCGCATTGTGGTAAAAATTGAAGAATTAACTGCTAAGGTTGAAGAGGCAAAAAGGATGAGAAGAAAAGCAATAGAAGAAGCAGAAAAAGTTATACAAAATTCATTTTATACTATAACGAACGTTTATCATATAGTAAATTTTAAGGAAACCATAGAAAAATTAGATTTCCACATTGGTAAGATAAAAAAACGTGATTTCAAGGTAAATGGACAATATCCAGTTATCGATCAGGGACAACTTTTTATTGCAGGATATTCTGATAAACAAAAGTCATTATATAATGGTCCACTCCCTGTTGTTATATTTGGAGACCACACAAAAACAGTTAAATTTATTGATTTCAGGTTTATCCAAGGCGCCGATGGCATAAGAATCTTGCTACCTCAAAAAGATGTTGTAGTGCCAAAATATCTTTACTACTGTATAAAATTCATTGACTTAGAAGATAGGGGCTACAATAGACATTATAAGGTCCTTAAAGAATCAAAAATACCGCTTCCTAATCATGAAAAACAACGCTGCATAGTCGCCTATTTAGACAACCTTCAGGCAAAAATAGATAGCCTCAAACGCTTGCAACTTGAAACACAATACGAATTGGATGCTCTTATTCCATCAATACTAGCAAAAGCATTTAGGGGAGGGGAGTTGTGAGTTCATGAAAGAGTTAAAATTTACAGATCCCGCTTTCACATGTGAAGTTGTTCTGAGGAAACAATCTAAAGCTCTCTATGAAGCTGCACAGTCTCAATTTGGCAGATTAAAAGACATTGCCAATTTAGGGCTTATTGCATACATCAATGAGACAGCAATACACACTAAACATCATCACCTTGTTGGTCTTTTAAGGATATTCGAAAAACTTCTACAACAGCCCAAGTCTCTAGGATTACCTAAAGACTTTCTATGGTCGTTCTGGGTCCGATTGTGTTTTGGACAAACAGGCCACGCCGCATTTGCCTATGATGCTGAAAAAGCAGTTTTATTAGCGTGTCATATTGATAAAGAATTCCATAAGAAGGTACGGTTATTTCTAAATCCAGTTATTAACAAAATACAACCTTGTTCAAAATGCTTACTTGATGAGGACTGCAAAAAGATAAGTAACGATAGAGGGAGTGAGTTGCTTGATGGCATGATAAAAGAAAACGCGTGGCGTAGGCTGTATTTATGGGTTGCAGCGCTTAAGCTTACTCAAACAAGGGAAGTCTTTTCTATACTTTCTCAAGAGGCTAATGGCATGGGAAAAGGCAGCCCTTCCTTTTCTGAACAAGAAGCCTATAAAATGCTTATTTGTCCGCAATGTAAATGGAATAAAATTATTGAACGTTTAAATCGACTTGATTATGTATGTAGAGACCTAGCGTACACCGGGAGGCTGAGAGTTCAATTTGACATTGATAACATGGTAGCATATGTAAACAGCGATGATTATGAGGACTGGAACTTATTAGAACAGTTCGATAAATATCTTATAGATACAACTTATGCTAATAATAATGTGCAGGCCTTTTCAGCTATTTTTCAGCGTGCATTGGCAACTTTATTTATGAATGACAAGGTAGATTTAGAACAACTGTTTGGTATAGATCCTAATAAGTATTATAGTGACGAAGGATTAAAATCAATAATAGTAAAACACAAACTTGGTAGAGAACTGTTCGATGACGAATTAAGAAAAGGCTGGACTACCTGGGATATTTCAACCTTGTTAGACAAAGACAAAACACCTTATGAAATTGAATCTTCATTGAGAGGGACGAAAAAGACCTATTTATCAACTCCCTCCAATACCAAAATAATATGTTATAAAGCAATTCAACCACATAGGTTGTATTTAGGAATCAGGTATAATGGGAGTAATGATCGTCCAGAGGCAAAAGGAATTGTTAAAATAATACGAAGTATACTTAACAGACAATATCCTTTGTTGGACTCTGAAAAACTAATTAACATTCTTGTAGAGGCATTGTGTGGAGCTAAAATACAACATGATCTTCCGAAGATTATAGAATGCTTAGCTCCTTTTTCTTCAAAACATTTATCTGAAATGAAAAAGGTTGCAAATATCGTAATCAAAAAATATTCCGGTGATAGAGCCAACGAACCTATATCGATTCGGCTTGGATATATAGATTATCCATTACCTTCAAGTCATGTTGGTTTTCGTGCTAATATGATGCATGCTGCTATTTATGCCCCAGAAGAAATGCGCAAGAAGATGAAAATCGGTTTAACGGCAGCGTCAAAACTCCTTTTACATGAATTATTCTTTGGGCAGCCAATATATTTTTCCCACATATTGAGAATGAAAAGCGTCGAAAATCTAATGACAATGATGCAGAACGATTTGATTGCCTTGATTAAACAAAATAAGGATGTACCCTCTAACCTTGAATATTATACCTTTCTGGAAGCTTTGAAATATCCATCTGAGAAAATATCATTTCGCCTTGTGCTGCCAAACCTTATATTGTTCAAGGACGATGGAAACAAGGAAAACGAATATGATGTTATATCTATATTTTTGAAATCAGATAAAGAAGTTGAGTTATGGATATGGGGCGTTAGTTCTAGTCAAGATATTTCTGCAAAACAGAGAGAAGACCATAGTAAAATTCAAGTATTTAAAAACAAAATGGGGGGTCGTTGGAGTGGAGAAATAAGGGTTGTAACAAATTATATATGCTGTAATAATCGGGAATTAATACTTGACATAGACGGAAGACAGGAACATAGACAACTTTAATAATGAATGACCCTACGGTAGAGCTGTGGGACATCTTTAACTGCAAGGACAAGGGGACTCTGCCCCCCATAAAAGCTTAAGGGGTCAGGTCTTGATTTTTGAAAATCCTGGGACTATTGTGAGGGAGAGGCGGGGTTTCCACTGTTGAATTCTTCAATTCTGGAAAGATTCGAAGGAGGAGAGTTCTCTCCCAAGAAAAAGGTCTTCCTGGCGAATCAATAGAAAAAAAAATAATATGGAAGATGGAAAGGTTTCCTAAGTGTTCACTATCTAAGCGCAGGTAATGTGTGGAAAAGGTAAAAGAGTAGAGGATAAAAGAAGGTCAAGATTGCCATACAATAATTCAAGAATCAAGACCTGACCCCGTGTGGCGCAAATGTACTAAAAAACATTGATGGGGCAGAGAGGTTTGCTCGGAAAGTGTATTCTCAGAGGAAAAAGCTTTCTTTATTAGAGAATATAGTTAATAAAATAACTAGATTGCCAAGGAGGTGATAAGCGATGAATAACGAAATATGTAAAGCGATAGCGAATAGAAACATTATTGAATTCTATTACAAAGGAGGAACAAGGACTATTGAACCTCATTGCTATGGGGTTCATAAAGATACACATAATGAAGTTCTACGTGGCTACCAAATTGGTGGATATAGTGAATCTCGGGAGCTTCCATATTGGAGACTTTATATAGTTCCAGATATGTCAGGCTTGAGAATCACAGATAATCTGTTTTCAAACCCTCGACCTGGATACAATCCGAATGATTCACATATGTCAGAAATATTTTGCAACGTCTAAAAAGGTAGTTTTTAAAATAACCTTTGGCACATAAGAGCCAAAACAAGGAGGGGGATTTATGAATACTTATGATTTATTAAAACAGGCAATTTCGAAGAAACAACAGGTTGTAGCCACTTATAATGGCTATCGTCGTGAAATGTGTCCTCATGCATTAGGAAAGAAGAATGGGAAAGAGCATTGTTTGTTCTACCAGTTTGCAGGCGAAAGCAGTAGTAATCCCATAATTCCAGATTCTGAAGAAAACTGGAGATGTATGCCTGTGAATGGACTGTTCGATGTATCGCTTCGAGAAGGAGAATGGTATACGGCTTCTAATCATTCACGGCCACAAACGTGTATTGATGATATAGATACAGAGATCCATAGTTAATCCCAGAAATCATTATCATATTTCGATAAATATCAGGAGTTTGAATTAAAAAACGTTAAGTCTTTAATGGGGATATAATGACCAGACCTGAATTATCCAGACTCATAAAATACGGAGAAAATCAAACAGTTTCTTCAAAAGCTCTAAATACCACAATGATGGACTGCTTATTGTTGGTGTTGACGATAAAACAAGGAATGTTTGTGGGGCAAAGACAACTAAACAGAGGGAGGAAGGGCTGGACAATATTCATTGGGCCGCCAGGCAGTGCTGCCAGCCCAATGTGAATGTTTCAAAGATAGAGGAGATTGAGACTCCGGATGGTATGGTTTTCGTAGTATCCATTACTAAAAACCCTGACGAGGTTCATGTTACTGAAGGAGCAGTGCTGGTTAGAAAAGGCACTATGGAATACAGAGAACGGGTTGATACGACTGTAACAGTTCTACATTCGGCTGAGGTTGGAGTACAAAAAGAAGGAAGAATTTCTTTTGAAGGATTCAATGAAAGGCAGAAAAAGGCGGTCAATTTTGTAATTGAAAAAGGACGGATTGGTAGAAGGGAATATGTTAAGATTAACAATATATCTGAAAGAACAGCAGCAACTGCAGAAATGGTTGGTTTCTCATGAATAGGATTATTTATGGATAAAGAAAATTTACTGCAAAAGGTCAAAGAAGAATCAAAAAATCAAGAGATCAAAAATATTATCGACGTTCTAGGCGATATGAGTTTATCGGATGAAGATTTGCTGAAATCTCTTGAGGAGAAGAAATTTATTTCTTTTAAGCCAGTGGTGGATTATGATCAAGAAGATAAGTAGAATTAAAAATATAGGATCATTTTGGCTGTTTGATTGGAATGAAATCAATCCTGATAATTGCAGGGATAGTCAAGGGAACATTATAACAAATAGCCGTGGAAACCCCAAGAGGATTCAACACGAATTCAGGAAATATAATATTCTTTTTGGTGAAAATGGAAGTGGCAAGACAATGCTGGTTTCAATCTTCAAAAGCTTGAATAACAATAATTCAAAAGATCTAAACAAGCATTGGGACAAAAAAAACGAAGATAGGGAAATCCGGATAGAATACAATGCCTCAATTATTGCATTTGAGGAAAATAGTGGTTGGGACTCAGCAATTTTAGAACATAGGTTCATTTTTTTTGATAGGAATTTCATTAGCAATTATGTGCATTCCGGAGTAACTGGGCGAGGAACTAAGCATGAGCAAAACACAGGCAAAATGATGGTCTATCTTGGCGATTTTTATGATTATCAAAAACAGCTTGATAGGTTTAGATCGTTTAGGGATTTCCTACGTGAAAGGAATGCCGCATTTGAAAAGTTAGAAGAGCAAAAATACGACTTGTTGTTTTCTAGTATTGTAGAGATTTCAAAGGATGATATCGAAGATAGGCAAGATATGGTAGAAACACTCAACGTGGAGAACCGTGAAGAGTATAAAGAGAGTTTAGGAAATAAGGAAGAAGAACTTAGAAAGCTCGAAAAGGCGTTTAAGGGGCAAAAAAAGGTTGAGAATCTTTCAAGCCTCGAACCGATAAAGTCACCAATTATCTATAGTTGGTTTAATTTATCATTAGTTAACTCACTATTTGGATTCACTGTTGAGGGTACTGCAATTAAGATTTTAGACAAGATTCAAAGCAAGAAAGATTTTATACAAAGAGGTGTAGAGCTTATTGAAAAAGAATCATTAACTAATTGTCCCTTATGTGAACAAAAGATAAGAAACGGGGATTATATAGAAATAATAAAGCAATATCAGCAAGTTTTTGATAAGGAATTTAACAATAGCCAGCAACAAGCAAAAAAATGGTTAGAAGAATACAAAAAGTTTTTGGCAGATATTTTGAATATATCAACATCTATTGTTCTAGTTAATAATCAACAGAAGTTTGCTGAAATAAACCAATATTTAACCGCAGAGAAAGAATTCCCAGTATTGGATTCTATTCAAGAAGAACAAAATATTATTCGAGAAGAGATAGGTATTGTGCAGGACAAAGAAAAGCGCATCCTTAGCTATCTTGAGTCTGAAAATCTTGAAAGAATAAAACAAATTGCAGAAAAACTTCTTAAGTTCATTGATAACTATAACTGCGTTGTTCAAGAAACCAATAAAATTCTTGAGCAATATAAAAGAGACTTGAGGAGAGGGAAGAAACAAGAAGAAAAAGAGAAATTATTGCAGGAGATAAAGCAGTTAAAAATAAACCTGTTTATTATCGATAGACAGAAAGAATTGTTGAGATATTTTAGAAGTGTAAAGTGCTATCAGAAAAATCAGGGTTCTAGTTCAAACTTAGATAAAATTTTTAACATGCTTCGTAAAAGAGATTGATTACCGATTTAAAGAATTTACTGAATTATATTTTGAAAAAACCAGAAGATATATCGAAAAAATTAGTCCTGTTTTGCGTCTTGAGATGAAATGCAAGGCCCAATATCACCTCGGAACTACAAGTCCTGTAATTTGTGGTTTTGAAGTACACTATAAAGGGAAAGATAGACTTGCAGAGTTAAGTGAAGGAGAACGTCAGGTGATTGCTTTGGCGTTTTTCTTTGCGAGATTAGACAACGAAAAAGATAAATCAGACAAAATTGTCATATTTGACGACCCGATTACAAGTTTCGATGCAGGAAAACGTAGAAGCACAGCAGAGTTGATTCAAAATAAAACCTGCTCGTTTCTACAAATATTTATTTTTACATGCGACCCTTTATTCAAACGGTATTGTACAAAAGTCAGGAATTCTCAGACTGGGAACGCCAAAAATCAATACTATATTTTAAGATCGGGTTCATCAAGTATCCACTATGTATCAAAAAACAGGGCCACAATTTGTGCATCGTTCAAAACAGATTTCAGAAATGTTACAAGGGTTCGAGCAGGAACGGACGAGGATATTGTTGTCTATGGACAAAAACTTAGATTCTGTATAGAGACGGACGTAAAAGAAAAACTCGGCTATGATGAGGATAGCCTGAATAGTGTGCTAGACAAAGTTCAAAGAACGGACTTTGATGAGTTCAAAAGGGTTATTAATAAAATTAAAAATATTTACAATTATTGTAATACCGGTGGGCTTGCTCATTATCCAAGAGACGGAGCTACAAGCTGGGGAGAATTAACATATTATATAAAACGGTATCTTGCGTTGAATTTGTAAGGTTTTTTGATTTTCGTGAATAAATTATAAAATGGAGGATCAAAAAATGAAAGCGAATTTTGAAGAATTGGACGAGGAAACAAGAGAATTCATGTTGGAAGAATTTGAGACAGAACAGAATTCTGCGAATCCATTTACTGGTCAGCTTTTATCAGATACTGGCAGAGAAGTATTTCCAGAACTTATGAAGAAAGCAATTGTCTCAGAAGATGAAGAGTTTCTAGTAATATCTTTAAGCAAGAAGAAATATTGGAAAGAAAAAGAAAAAACTATACGAGGGGAAAGAAAAATAAATATAAACCAAGCAGCAGAAAGATTGGGTTTTTCAGAATTTAACACATGGTATGTTAGAGGATTGGCAAGAAAATTGATTACAGAAGGGGTTAGGAAATGCCAAATATATAGAGCTAAAAAGGCAAAATGGGAACCTGGAGAATGCAGTAAACACGAAGGACAAATAGTTGATGTAAAAATTATATATAAAGGACATAGAGCTAAATATTGGCCGAAAAAAAACGATTCCGTTTTTTCTATTCCAGCCCAGCCAGGTTGCCATCATACGATTCGAAAAGTAAAATAAATGAATCAATATAAAATCTTTTTCGATAAATATCAGGAATTTGAATTGAAGAATATAAAATCTTTGATGGGGATATGTGGGCTTTACCTTATTTTTTTGAAAAAGACAGAAATACCATATCCTTTCAGAAAATCGAGATTGGTCTATATTGGAATGAGTGAAAAGAAGACCAATAGCATTGGCAAGAGACTTTCCGGTCATTATGATGGGACATCCGGAAATGAGGGGCTGGTTAACTATCGGAAAGTAGAAGGATTGTATTTCACATATCTTAATTTTGAGATGCTAAAACGAATATGGAAGTATCGGATAGAAGATTTAGAGAGTTATTTTATTCTTGATTTCTTAAAGGAATACGGAGTCTATCCTATTTGCAATAATAAAAGCGGTTTTGAGATAAAGAAACATGATGTGCCAGTAACCCTTGATATAGATTGGAGATATTTTGAGAAGGAGAGAAAATAGATGACTGCCAGGATAAGAAGCGGACAGGAAGTACTTGAGGAGTTCTTTGCGGAAATAGCAAGTATAGATGGCATAGATAATGATGTAGCTAACATTGTAATAAATTTATATCGTGACGGGAAATTGACCGATACGAATTTATCTAATGAGCTGGCCAGGATTAGACAGGAAAAAACAAGTGATAAAGATTAAAGACATCGAAATAAGCGGTATTAGAGGAATTAAGAAGGATTTAAATATCACCCTGGATTCATCGAAATCTATCCTGATTTATGGTGACAATGGGAGCGGGAAAAGTTCAATTACAGATGCTATTGAGTGGTTCTATTCTGATAGAGTTGAGCATCTTTCGTCGGAAGAGATAGGAAGAAAGGGAATAAATGCTCTAAGAAGTGTATTTTTGCCAGAGGATAAAGCTGCTTATTCTGAATTAAGGTTCTCTGATTCAAGACTTGATTCCCGCAAGAAGTTGTTTTGTAAGCGTTCAAAATTGACGAGCGAGAATTCTAACTCAACGGAGGAATTTGACAATTACATTAATACTTCCCTCAAAGAAAACCTTATTCTGAGATACAAAGATTTGCTCAAATTTATACTCTTTACAAAGGCAGAGAAACTTGAAGAAATATCTCAAATAATCGGATTTTCTGAAGTTACAAAAGTAAAAACTGTTTTTAAAAAAGCAGTGAACAGTCTAAAAAAAGAACTTAAAATCAGAAATGTTGATAGCTACATAAACAGACAACAGGCTCTGATATTAGAGCAAATAGGTCAGAATATTAATAATGACCAGCAATATTTTAATGCAGTTAGAGAGTTGGTTGCGCCTTTGAAACTTCCCGCCGAGGTAAAAGATAGCCAAAGCATAGATGCTATATTAAAGCTAATTAAGAAACCTGAAGACAAAGAAGCTCTTTCACAGCAACTCTCCTATGAAAAAGTTATAGGAGTGATAAATAACCTGAAAGACTCTGTCGAAAATATTCATTCTTCTTATAAAAAGTATTACGAACAATATCAAATAATTTCCAGCGATATAGGCAAATTTAAGAAAATCAGTCTGGAAAAATTGTTGTCTGAAGGGCTGTTGCTTCTGGAAAAAGGAATTTTTGAAGATGATAAATGCCCTCTTTGTTTACAGGAGAAGAACAGAGAGGAATTGGTTGAAGAGTTAAGGGAGAGGATAGGAGAATTGGCTGCTTTTAAGAAGGAAAAGGAAGCGTTAGAAGAGGAAGGAAAAGCCATTCAAAGACTTATTCAAAATCCCTTGTCAGAAATGGAAGCAGCATTAGGCGAGAGGTGCTTACTTAAAGAAGAGAATTCGGAGATAAAGAGTGAAATAGAGCAGTTAAAAGAATCACTTTCAGGTGCCCTGAGTAGGTTTAAAGAGCTTACTTTTATAGAGCGTGAAAAAACAATTAAACCAGAAGAATTCATTCTTTTGGATGATACCACGGTTCAGAAAATAGTTTCTACATTGAAAGACAAAATGAGAAAAATAAGCACTGACAGGAAAGATGATGAGAAATTTACTATCAATAGCAAGCTAATATTGGTTAAGCAAGCATATACGGAAATCATGTCTCTCAAAAAAGAACTGGAAATCCTCAAACAA
>Ga0315545_1002057_pt1 | contig 18641 bp, 32 predicted proteins | sample SalMarSW160210MG_FD_203096 | JGI IMG/M metagenome (GOLD analysis project Ga0315545, IMG submission 203096) | Salt marsh sediment microbial communities from the Plum Island Ecosystem LTER, Massachusetts, United States - Salt Marsh Sediment SW1602-10 ...
TTAATATTTCAAAATTGTCCATCATAAGTCCCTCGCCTGCAATGTTCTTCTTCCGTTTGCCTTGGCTCTTTTTATAGCATTATCCAAAATTTCTTCAACCCTTTTTTCAAGGGCAGGTTCAACTTCGTCGGCAACACTTGATACTGCATTCTCCTTGTCAAGAGATTTCACAACTTTCCTTATGTTGTTCTTTACTATCAATACCATTTTATTTTATCTTTTCCAATAATTTAACTATTTTGTCCTGCCCTGCACTCAAAATTAAACTTGCTAATCTCGGTCCTTTTTCTTTGTTTATTATAACTTTATACGCTGCATTAAAAAATTCAGTGTTTTTAATTCCTGTTTTCTCGCAGATGTTATAGAATTCATTGAATAACTCCTCCTCACCATATTTCTTTTTCTTTAAGATTTTATTGAGCTCCAAAAGAGCCTGTTTTTCTTTTTCATTTAATCTAATAGTTATCTTATTCTGGATTCTGAATCTCATATCCTCACCTGCGTATTTCTCCAGCCAATTCTTGACTTTTTCTGCCCTGAATTTGGAGTCTTTATTAACTTCCTGCAATTTTCCAGTCTGGACAAAAGTTATCAGATGTCTGAAACTGATTTTCTCTGGTTTTTTTCGGGGAAGTTTTATCTGTGATAACTCATAAATTCTTCTTTCTCTTGGATTTGCTTTTTTTTCATAATATTTCCTTTCTAATTCATCATAATCCTCATAAATCTTTATAACATCATTGTCAAAGCTTATCTGAAATCCTGCTCTCGGCTTCGTTCCGACGAAAATATATCTTAGAACCTCTGGTTCATAAACTGCCTCTACATCATTCACTGTCAGGGCATTTCCTGCTGAACTTGAAAATTCTTTGCCTCCTTTAATCTTAACCCAGTCATAAAATTGGTAAATAGGATAATCAAAATCATAAATTATTTTTGCAATTTCTTTTGCTGTTGTATATGAGCCTCCATAAACACTGTGGTCTATTCCTCCTGGTTCAAAATCAACTTTTTCATATTTCCACCTCATGGGCCAGTCAACTCTCCAAGTAGCCTTGACAATTCCTTTTTTTCTGATATCTATCTTTTCTCTGAATCCGCATTTGCATTCATATTCAATTTCATATCCTGAGGCACTGACAATTTTTGTGAAATCTTTTTTGCATTTTGAGCAATAAACTGTTAAAGGCATCCAGTCTTCTTCTAAGGGTTCTTCTCTGTATTTGTTCAGAATTTTTACAATCTCTTTTCTTTTGTCTATTGCTAATTTTATCAGGGAGGCATATTTGCATTTTTTGTTCATTATGCTTTGCCTTATAAATTTGGGTTTTATTCCGACTTTTTTCAGCTGCTTTTCAAATTCTTCTTCAAAGTGTTTTGCATAACTTTTATTTTTTTCAAAAGGAGATGGAACCTCGCTCAAAGCCATCCCGAGATATTTTTCATATTTCTTGGGTATATTTACTGGAACTTTCCTGAATCTGTCATAATCATCCCAGGAATAAATAAATTTTACTTTTTTTCCTTTTTTTTCAAGGGCTTTTACAACTAAATCTGTTGTTATGACTTCCCGAAAATTCCCTATATGAACTGTGCCCGAGGGAGTGATGCCTGAAGCGCACACATATTCGCTTTTTTCCCCTTTTTCCTTGATTATTTTGTCAGCAATCTGGTCAGCCCAGAAAAATTTTTCAGCCATGCTTAGAAAAAAGAAATCTTCTTTAAATATTTAATTATCTGCTTCATCAAGAATAATTCTTTCTAAAAATTTTCCCTTTGTCTTAGCTTTCATTTTTCTGACATTTTCTAATTCCTTTTTGCTGATTTTTTCATATTTACAAAGAGCATAAATAATCTCTAAAATGTCTGCAAGTTCTTCTTTGGTTGGGTTTTCTAAATATTCATTTACCTCTTCCTGCAATTTTTCTTTTAGCTTTTCCAAATATTCTTTTTCATTAGCTTTATGATAAGATGGATTTTTATCTATTTCTTTTAAATATTCAACAACCTTATCTCTAACTAATTTATTGTATTTCATAATAAATATATATTCAATTCTTTTATAAGATTAATTATACTTTAATTTCATCTTTTGTATCTGTATTTTTTATAACCCAATTTGTCCAGTTCCTCATTCAGCAATTCATCTGCAATTCTCTGGAATTTATTCCACCTGCTTGCGTGAAGATATCTTATTTTTTCAAAGCTATCCTGAAGTTTCTGAACTTTCAGGAATAATTTAAGCAATACAGGGTGCCTTACTTTATATTCTCCCAGAAGTTGCCTGACAATTAATTCAGAATCAAGAATGCAGGTGATTTCCCCCTTTGTATGTTTAGAGGCAAGTTCAAGAGCTTTTATCAGAGCTTCGTATTCTGCTATATTATTTGTAACATTTTCTCCGATAAATCCGCTGTATTTCTCAAGAATCTGCCCTTCTTTTCTGATTATAATTCCAATAGCACCTGGTCCTGGATTACCCCGTGCACCGCCATCAGAGTTGGTGTATATCATTTGGTTTAAAATCTAGTCTCATATAAAAAGGTTTATTGTTAATACAAAGTAGTTATATTGTAGCATATATATTTTAGAAAATATACTTTATAGCCTATATATGCAAAACCTTGAAGGTTTTGAAGTCCTGAAATTTCTCAGGCTTGACTTCCATTTTCTTTATCTGCGAATGTTTCGGCCCTTTCTCGCAGAGTTCCATCATTTTATTGACATTCTCAGGATTTCCCTCAAGAAAAATTTCTATTCTTCCGTCCTCGAGATTTCTTGTGAAGCCCTTTACATCATATCTTTCTGCATTTTCCTTTACAAAAGCCCTGAAAAAAACACCCTGCACAGTTCCTGTAATATAAATCCTGACTGCTTTTTTCATATTTTAGACAGGCAAAAGGAGTTTTTATTCTTTATTGATGTTTTTAAAATAACTTATTCTTTCCCACCCGCCCTAATAAAGATGTTTATAAATGCCAATAAAAATTTTAAAATAAGACTAGGTGATTATTCGAAAAATATCCTTAACAATTACTTCTTTAGTTAGCTGTAATATAACTTCAAATGTTTCTTCTGTCCAGTTCATTATTTACAACAGCAATTGTCTGGCTTGCGAAATAAGTTTTTGGCCCGACTGAAACAGACTCAGAAATTTGTTTTAATCTTCTTAGTTCTTTTTGTGGAAGTCCTTCGTGGTCCCCCAGGATAAAAACGCAGTTATCATCAATTTCAGCATTCCTGATGTCTTTTCCCTTTTTATCCAAAATAAAAATTGAATTCTTTTCTGCAAGTTCTTCAGCAACTTTCAGAAAGCTCTTCTTTTCTATAAAGCACCCCGAAAGAACTTCGGTTTTCTGCCCTTCTTTGTATTTATATAAAATTTTTTGAATCAATCCTGCAACATCTTTTTTTGAGATGTCCAGTCCTTCTTTTACCTGTATCTCTATATGCTTTGGAGGGTCTGGCTGTCCGTAGAATATAAAATGAAATTTAACATCTTCCCTGAAATCATGCGATAAAAACAACCCCTGAATTAAACTATGGATTGCAATATCCATCCTTCCTGCTTTCATCAAATTTCCTGACAGGGCTTTTCCGGATGTGGCTGCTGAATTTGAAAAATAGACAAAGTGTTTCATTTTCTTTTCCTGTAAATTATTGATAATATTAAAACTAGCCAGGAGCCAATCACTCCCAAAATAAAGCCCAGGATAATTGGAATATCTTTAATTGTTAATCCATATATAAACCATGTTAAAGTGCCTAAACTAAAAATTACAAAAGCCAGTAAAGAGATGTCCTTAGAGGATTTATTCTTATAAACTTTATATGCCTGGGGGAAATATCCCAAAGACATTATAACACCCATAATTGTTGCAGCAATTTTTATAAACTTAATAAATATTAGTTCCATTCCAAAAGAAATAATTCCTCTTTTTTATAATTTGCTAATTCATAGGTTGCATAACAAATTCCGGCTTCGCAAAAATCTCCTTGCCTCTTATAACTTTATACATTCCAATAAATTTTTCCCCGCAAAAGACAGAAATCACAGAATCTTTTTTGACTCCTGTATCCTCTTTCACATCTTTCTTGTAAATGGGCTTTCCTGTAAATATCCTCCTTAAATTGTCCTCTTTAATCTCGAGAAAAGGATAAACTCTGCAGACAATTTCTGCAGGAATAATTATCGCTCTTAATAATTCTTCATTTCCGTTTTTAAATTCATCAACAGCTTTTTCAAAATCATAGAGGTTTACTGAACTTTCTTCCTCAAAAATTCCTGCCCGTATTCTTCTCAATTCAAGCATATGTGCCCCAACCTTCAGTTCTTCTCCCAAATCATGAATTAATTTTCGTATATAAGTTCCTCCTTCGCATTCAACCCTGAACAGAATATCCTGTCTGTCTTTTTCAATAGCTTCAAATTTCTTTACTTCCCTTTCTCTTAACTGCCGTTTAACTCTTGATTTGACAGGAGGCAGCTGGGTTATTTTGCCTAAGAATTTGTCTTGTATTGCTTTTTTTATAATCTCAATATCCAAATCCTCGTGGAATCTCATTATCCCAACATATTCCTTGTCTTCTCCCAGAAAATATCCTGTAAGTTTGCAGGCTCTGCTAAGAGCAACAGGCAGAACTCCGCTGACTTTCGGGTCTAAAGTTCCAAAATGAGAACTCTTGTTTAATCCGAGTTTTTTTCTTACAATATCAGAAATTGTAAAAGATGTCGGGCCTGAAGGCTTGTCAATATTTATAATTCCAAATTCAAGAAGTTCCTTAATGCTTTTTTCTGATTTAATCTCTTCAATATCCATAAAAGACTTAAAAATCACTTGTTTAAAAAATTAATATATAACTATAAAGTGTATATTAAAATGTATATTTTAGAGAGGATATGTTTTAATCAAAACCCCTGAGGACCAATTTTTAATAGAATTTTCCTTATTTCGTTTATTGTTTTTTGTTGAAACTTCTTATCAGACATCCTTACAAATTTCATTAGCAAATCCACTAATTCCTCTTCTGATAAAACATTTAATTTATGTCCTTCTACAATAAAATAAAATCTAAAATTCTTATATCTTAATTCTTTAACTGCAAAACCCGCAAATTGGCCAAGAAATTTTCCTTTTTTTGGGTTTTTTTCTAATGTTTCTAGCAAAGCAATAATCTTATGAGATTCCCCCTTGAACTTTTTTTGAATTTCTTTTGCCAATGAATCGATTATTTCGATTTTGGCCATTTCTTTTCAACCTTTTTCTTGAATTCATCCAGAGAAATAAATCTATCAGAAGGCATTAAAAATTGCCTTAATTGCTCTTTAACAGCAAGGTTGTAAATTCTTTTAATAATATCTTCATAAGTTTCTTCTTTTGTTCCAAAAGAGCTTATTAATTTCTTTGTTTCATTGCTTAATTGAATTGTACTTGTCATCCTATAGCTACTATAGCCACCATAGTTTATAAACTTTTTTGTTTTATTAATCATATATTTCCATTTAAATAATCTCTCTTTCTTTCTTCAGGAAATTTCTCAACAGCATATCTTAACATTGTTCTTGGCATATCTTTATAATGTTGCCTTAAGAAACTTTCTAAAACAGCTTTGTCCTTTTTTCCAATTTCTCTAAGCATCCAGCCAACAGCTTTATGAATTAAATCATGGTTGTCTTTCAATAATATTTCTGCAATTCTTAGAGCATCTTCAAATTCTTCCTGTTTTATAAAATTAAAAGTGGAAATCATTGCAATTCTTCTTTCCCAAATATTTTCTGAACCAGCCAGTTTATACAAAATATCCTTCTTTTTATCAAACAGAAAATCTCCAAGAATATTCTGGGCGCTCAAATCAACCAAATCCCAGTTATTGATATTCTTGGTGTTCGTCAGGTAAAAATTGGCAATATTTGCTTTTTCCTCTTCATTTGCTTTGGCTTTGTTATATTTTTCATTTAAAATAATTAATCCAATTAATCTGTGCTCGTGAATTTTGCTTTTCAGTAATTCCTGGATTTTTGGAAGACTTAAAATCAGATACTTTCTTGCCAACTCCCTCTGTGCAGGCACATTTATTCCGAGAAAAATATCTCCTTCTCCGTATTCTCCTTTTCCGGTTTTGAAGAATCTCTGAAATATCTTAGCCTGTTCAGGATTTCTTAATTCTTCAAGTTCTCTTTTCAGTTCTTCCAGCATAAATTTTTAAGAATTAGGAAGTATAAAATTATTTCGCAAGTGCTTTTCTGAACTGGTGTTTCTGCTGTGTTTTTGCGCCTGCTCCGTGCTTGGCTTTTTTAGCTGCTGATTTTTCAATCTCTTTTCCGAATTCAGCGCCTGCTTTCGCCTTTTCTTTTTCTTCTTTCTTTTCTTCTTCTGTCTGCTTTCGTTCGGGTGACTGCGTCGGAGCGGATGAGTCCTGGGGCTTTGTTCCAGAGGCTTTTTCTTCTGCAGGTTTTTGCAACCCTTCTCTTGCTTTTTGCATTAATGATTTCTTTTTTTCAATAATTTCCCTTGCTTTTATCTCTATCTTCTCTTCTTTTTCTTTCTTAAATCTTAATTTTTCCGGAAGTTCAGCAAGTTCAGCCCTGACAATTTCTCCTTCTTTAATCGCCTTAACTTTTATTTTATGCGGGGGATTTTTAATGCCTCTGAACCAGAGCACTTCATTCAGAAATCTGTCAATTTTAATTTTTTTTAAATCTCTGTCCCTAATTTTCATATGTCTTACTAAAAATTCCTTAACTGTTTTAACAGCTTTCGGGGTTTTTTTGTATCTTGGAACAACCCGTCCTTTTTCTCTGAGCGGAATAATATATTCTCTTTCAACTTTTTCTGTTTGAGTTTCTTTTGATTTAGCCATTTTAGTTTGATTTTAGTTTACTTATTAAATTTGAATTTTCTTTTTTGGATTCTTCAGGATCTTCTAATGTGCATCCTAAATTAGTTTCTAATATCTGCTTTAATTTTTCATACTTTTCTGTATCTTTTTTGTAGTCATACTTGAATGCTACATGAACACTGTGCAAATGTGTTTCATAATTTACTATCATGGTTATTTTCTCTAAAGAAGTCTTATAAATTAGCATCTCTTTTGGCTGTTCTTCTTCTATCTCTTCGTCTGAAGGAGGGAAAATCCTGTCCACTGCTCCCTGCATTCTTAGAATCTCAAGCCCTGTAACATTAAATTTTCCTTCTATCAAAAATTCCTTATATCTCTCTTTATTCCTGCTGCTGAATAATATTTTATGTTCCTGATATTTATCGTTTCTTTTTACCATTTTATCCGAAGTGTGATTTTCTTTGTTTTCTTGGTTTGATGTGAAGTTTGGTTCTTCTCCACGAACGCCTGTATTTTGTCATGGTTGAAGGATGAACTCTTTTTCCTTTGCCGTATTTTTTAAGCACAGCCCAGACAGGAGCCCATTTTGTCTGTCTTCCTTTTCTCATTAATTTTGCTTTTTTATTCGGATTTTTTATTCCCATTTTATATTCTTGAAGTTATTCTCATTATTTTTGAATTATTTCTGAGCATATTTGAATTATCCCTTATTAATTCCAGCAATTTTTTTATCTAAAGTTATTTTACTGATTTCTATTTCTCGCCCTTGATAATAAAAATTTGTTGTTGGTTTCCCATAAGCATCTCTGTAACTTATAACCTTATCAATATTCTCTGTCATTTTTTCTCCCCCATATTTTCTAAAAATGATTTTCCTTTTTCTGTTAAAATTCTTCCTGGTTTTTTTCTTCGCAAACCTTTTATGTCTTTTGCTATCTCTGTAAATCCTGCCTTGTCTGTCTGCTGAAGAATAGTCCGGATTATTTTCCCCCCTGCTCTTCGGAATTCCTCTGGCTTAAATCCCCTGTTTTTTTTGCTTCCGTACTTTGTTCTTAATCTGTTTACCCCGACGATTTTCTTTTTATAAATCTGCCTTAAAATACTTGCAGCCCTGTGATACCAAAAATCAGAATCCTCTATGGGCCTTTCTTTTGCTGTTCCTGATTTTACAAATTTAATCCATCCAGGTTCCTTGAACTCTGGGATTTTTTTCAAAGCGTCAGCTAATCTTTTATTATACTCCTGAGCATCCAATTCATATACACTATTCATTTTTATACAGGCTTGTCTCGCGACAATAGATTAACTCAATGAGTTAGTTACCTGAAAATTAGGGTTAAAGATGATTTATAAATCATTTGGTTGAGAAAAGATTATAAAGTTTATTGAATATACTCTTCTATGATTTATCAGACTGAACTTCTTGATTTGAAAAATCCAGAAAATGCCAAATTTATATCAAGCTTATTATATCATTGTCTTATAACTGATGGGAAAAGAGGGAGAGATCCTTTCATAAATAATGCTTATTTTAGATATCATGGAACTAAAGAAGAATCTAAAAACGCAAAAAAAGAATTAGCTAGATTTAAAAAAATTAGAGCAGAAACTATACGTCAACTTGAGAAACAAGTAGAGAATATTTCAGGCAATGTAAAGAGAGTAAGACAAAATTTTGTATTTAATGGTCAGATTTATTTTGTTGAGATGACTCAGAATTAATCTTTTTTATCTAACAGGTTTTCTCCATTTCTTCACGGCAATTGTATATCCTATTGTCTTTGCAGTATAATTATTTCCGAGTTTGTCCAGGAGTTCTTTGCAGATTTTTCTCAGTTCTTCCTTATCTCTGCAGCAGGTTTTCAGGACAGAGATTTTAACATGCTCGTGCTTCTTGAAATGATTTTTCAGAGTTTCAATAAAATTATCTGTTAGTTTGTTTTTTCCCAGTTGCAAATTTCCTAATGTCATGGAAGGGTAAGATTTTTAAGATATAAAAACCTAATCTTTATATGAAAAAAGAGGGGATAATAATCATATTGTTGATTTCTATTTTGTTATTTTCTACATTAGTATCAGCTTATTCTTTTGTAGGGAGGGCAGTTGATGATGTTGGAATATCTCTGTCCAGTGGGGATAAAAAAGCAGAAAGAGCAATGGATGCCAGAGAAAATGAGATTGATGCTGCCATAAATAATATCCAGGAGGGAAATACAGAAAAAGCAATAAAAAATCTTGAAAGAGCAAAAGAAAAATTAGAGATAGTGCAGGAACAGGCTTCTCCTGAAATTGCTGGTGAAGTCAAGGCAAATGCAGAAGGAATGATAAAAAAAGTTACAGAAAGCAGAGAAATTAATCCGGGGTTTTCAGATTATTTAGATGAATATATTAATGAAGAAGAAAAAACAAAACTTTCTGCAGAACATTCAGAAAAACTTTTTGAATATTGCGAGGAACTTGCAAAACAGGATTATGAACTTATGTTAGATGATGAGAAATGTAATCCTGATAATGCTCCTGTCTGGCTTGGAAATGAAATTGACAATAAAATAGGAGCCTACGAGGAAGAATCTGCCAAAAAAATGTTAGAAATTTTTACAACATGTATGAGTGACCCTCGTGAGTGTGATTGTTCTGAGATTCCAATTGCCTCAGAAAAAACAAAATGTGAAAAAGGAAAAGCACTTGCAATAAGATGCGAATTTCAAAATGATGAATCTGCATGCAGAGAACTAGATAAATTGGATATAGAAATACCAAGCAATCTTCCAAAATTCCTGCGTCCTTTATTCCAAAAAGAAATAAATAATGTAATCAGTAAAAAAGAAAAAGAAATGATGGGGGAAAATGCTCCTCCGGAATGTGTGCAAGCAGGAATTACATCAAGAGAAGAGTGCGAAGCAGTTATGATGGAAAAATATGCTCCAAGAGAATGCATAGAAGCAGGTGCTACTACAAAAGAAGAATGTGATAAAATTATGTTTTCAATTCACGGACCTCCTCCAACAGAATGCACGGAAAATGGAGAATATATAGGGGATGAGGCATGCAATCAAAAAATGGTTAGATCTGGTATGATTCCAGAAGAATGCATAAAGGACGGAAAATCTATTCCAGAAGAGGAATGTAAAAAAATTATGGAGGAAAAAGGCCTAATGGAACAACCAGAAATGCAGCCGCCTCCAGAATGTGAAGGACTTTCTAAAGAAGAATGTAATAAACTTATGGAAGAAAAAGGGATGATGCCTGGAATGCAAATTACACCTTCTGAAACAAGTGGATGGAGAAGTGACCAAATAATTCCCCAGGCATGTGTGGGAATGACTTTTCAGGAATGCGAGGATTATCTTATGGGAAATCACATGCCACAGGAATGTGTTGATGCAGGTGCCTTAACGCCAGAAGACTGCGAGAGGGTTATGTTACCTGGAGAATGCAAACAAGCCGGTGCCTTAACACCGGAAGAATGCGGAGCAATTATGATAAAAAAAGGTATGCCGCAAGAATGTCAGGATGCTGAGGCATTAAATCCAGAAAAATGTGCAAAATTAATGTCAAAAAACATAATAGTTGGCGGGGCTCCTGGAAGCGAAGTTGATTATCTTAACAAAAAAGGGATTATCTTTGATGAAATTCCAGATGTTTGTGTAAGTGGTCCAAATTTTATAAGAGGAATGGAGTGTGATGAAGCATTAGCAGGAATGGGAATAACTCTTCCTCCTCCATCAGATATTTCAAATATTCCTTCTGAATGTATTAAAGATGGAATTCCAGTCTCTCCTCAAGAATGTCAGGAAATATTGGGAAATAAACTTGTAAATGAAAATATTCCTGGTTCATGCAGAGAAGCAGGAATTAAAAATCCAGATGAATGTGGAAGATTCATTGAAAAACAAAAAAGAAATTCAGGAATGGGAATGATGGGATTGCCTCCAGAATGTTATGCTATGTCGGTCTTGGAGTGTAAGATATTTATGGATGAACACGGCATGGAGAAAATAGATGTTGCTGGAATAATGAAAAGAATGGGAAAGCAGGAGCAAATAGAACAAATGCCAAAAGAAGGAGAAGAAGAACAAGGAGAATCCCTAATGCCAGAAACGGAAATTAAGAAAATGCCAAAAGAATGCATGGAAATGGATATAGAAGACGAATCCTCGTGTGAAATAGTTATGTCAAAAATTAATGAAGAAAGAATAAAAAAAGGTGATAAGATGATAGTAGATGATGAAGGAAATGAAGATTATATTTCGAATGATGAAATTAATAAGATTGCAGGTGAAGCAGAAAGAGAAATAGAAGAATATGAACCTGATTTAGATTTAGCTAATGAAATAAAAGAGGAAGTTGAAGTTATAGAAGATGCTATTAATACAATTGAAACCAGTATGACAGTGGATGAAGTTCCAAAAACAAAAGACAATGAAGATGTGTCGCCTGCTCCAAATGTTATGGATAATGATGTGGCTCCAGGACCAGAAGGAATTGTAGGACAGGATGATGGTGATTCTAGTTCAGATGGGGGAGAAAGTAGCAGTGGCGGAGAAGAAGGCGGAGGTGAAGCTCCAGCAGTGACAGGTGAAACAGTTAGGGAGATAAAAGGAAGAGGACTTTTATCTGAATTTTTTGACAGAATTTTTAACAGATAAGAAAGGTTGGCATTTTAATTTAATTCTTTAGCATATCTTTCCTGATACTTTGCTGCATTTCCCCCTAATTTTTTATAATCATCAAGAAGTTTTCCCAGATAATTTCTATCTATGGAATCTTTATTTTCTAATGCAAATATTTCTTCTATCATCTCTTCCATCTGGCTTAATTCTTCTTCTCCGCCCATTTTTCAATGTCCACTTTTTTAACTTTAATAACCTTGAATTTTTTCACTCCAAAGGTTCCTGGTTTCATCATTCTGGTTTTGTAAACATCTTTTCCTTTGAAAACATGCACCAGAACATCTTTTTTATTGTCCCTCCAGTCCTGGCTGTATCTTGCACAATAAACTGCTGCTTTTTTTATTTCTGCAGAGGTTGCAGGATGTTCCCTGATAACACAAAAAGGACTTCCGGGTTCTGCTGTATGCAGAATTATATTATTTTTCCCTTTATACAATTTAACAAGTTCCTCGTTATTTTCAGAATTTCTTCCAAGCAAAATATTCTTTCCTGATTTTAATCTAAATTCTCTCGGTTTCATATATTTTTCAATGCAATAATGTTTAAAAAACCTGTTGGTAATAATTTTTGATGGCATGGAAAAGTTTTGATGAGGTTTTAGCCAGCAATAAGTATGATAAATCATCTCTCCAAAAATTATGCTTTAGAATTGGAAATGATTTTACATGTCCTCAATGCCAGGTTAATTTTGGGGAAAAGTATTCTGATCCAAAACAAGCAGTGGAAAATGACGATTATACTATTGAAATAACAAGTCCGATAACTCAGCAGATAAATGATACACAAGTGAAAAAAAATATCCTTGCAAAATTATTTTATCATCACACTGAATTTAATCCTTCTTCAGCCAATCATTCACAATCTTGAGGCATTTTTTTTGATTTTGCCATGTCAGTTTTTTAATCGCTTTCTCAAAACCTAACCATTTGTAATCTGAATGTTCTACTTTGTCCAGCCTGATTTTTCCAAAATCTATTTCAGCAGCAAAGAGGGAGAAAGACTGCCCTTTTATTCCAGGCCTGTCAGAATATATTTTATAATAATCATATTTTCCTGAATAACTGAACTTTTTTATCCTAAGAGGAGCAAATCCTGTTTCTTCTTTTAGTTCTCTTTTCAGAGCATTAAGAACCTTTTCTCCTTTCTTCAATCCGCCTTTTGGAAATTCCCCCCCTTTCCAGTGAAGTTTTCTCTTGAGTATTAAATATTTAATTCCTTCTTTGGTTCTTGAGTATGTTACAATAAAAATTCCTCGGCGATATTTGTCTTTACTCTCTTTCATTAAATAATAAGTTATAATATATTTTTAAGTCTTATCACAACAATTTTTATAAATTAAAAAAATCATTAATAGTTATGTTTAGTTATGATACCCTGCTTGCAACAAGGAATTTTGAGTTATTCCTGAACTTTGGAGAATCCCCTCTAAAACAAAATCCCCTTCAAAAGCAAAAGAAACCAAATATTTTAGAAGAGATAGTTAATTATTTTACAGGAAAATCAAATTTTTATTATAGTTATAAATATAATAAAGATATAAACGATATTGAATATTCTTTTCCCAGAACTTTTTTTGGTGATTTGAAAAGTTTAAGGGACTATATTATAACTTTATTTGACAAAGATTTTTATAACACTATTTAATAAAGACTGATTTTTTAGTTCATTCTTCCAAGTCTTCCCGGCCTTTATCTTCACTTTTCTGTTTATTATCTTCTTTTTCTGAAAAGATTTTAGTCACAAGCAAAATTCCAAAAACACAAACAACAGTAATTATTAGGGTGCTGATTAACTGATTATTTAATGGGCTTTTGCTTGAAATCTCTTCCACGCCTTTTTGGATTAAATCCCTCCATGCAAGAGCTATAAGAAATCCAAAAGCAGCCACAATTGCAGTGTTCATTGTTTTTTTTAATTCTCTGTTAAATTTTTTTGCTCTTTCTTTTGCTCTTTCTTTTGCCAGTCTTATTTTTTCTCTCATTTCCAGAATTCTAGGGCTTCTTTTAATTCATCGTGACTCTTTGCATATTTTTCCAGAGAAATTTTTTTCATAACAGCATCAACTGCCTGTCGCATTGCTTTTGCTCCGGCAACTGTTCCAGAAGGATGCCCGTGAATTCCTCCTCCTGCCTGAATAACCAAATCTTTGCCAAGATGCTTAACTAAAAAAGGGACATGTGCAGGATGCAGTCCCCCCGAAGATACAGCCAAAACAGGTTTTATCTTTCCCCATCTCTGTGAGAGTCTCATCTTTGTAGCATTAACATCTTTTAATTCAGTTTCTCCTGTTAGTTCTTCAATTTCTTTTATTTTTCCTGCTAATTTTCCAATGCCTGTTCCAATATGAAGCTGGTCAACTCCGATTAATCTTGCAAAATCAGCCAAAACCATCATGCTGATTCCCTGCTCAGGATTTCTGTCAAAAGCAGCATGCATTGCACGATGTGCATGAATTGCCATTTTAAAATTTGATTCTCTCACTGTTTGCAATGCAGCCCAGCCTGCAGTAAGAATATCAACCATAATATATCTACTCCCCATTTTTTCGGCAAGTTGCGCCCGCTTAAGCATTTCTTTTGTTTCTGCAGTAACATTAACCAGATAGCCTTTTTTTTCTCCTGTAACTTCTTCTGCTTTGTCAGCCATCTCCAGGGTTTTTGCAAGTCTTTTTTCAAAAAGATTAAATTCCTGTGATGCAAGGTTTTCGTCGTCCTTTACAATATCACACCCGCCAATCCAGGACTGATAAGCAGATTGTGCATGATGCTGTGTGTTCAATCCTAATTTTGGTTTTATTATTGTTCCTATAAGAGGACGGGATTTTATTTTCATCATTTCTCTGATTCCGTTAATTCCGTATTTTGGACCTGAGAAACTTTTCAGAATTTTCTGGGGAAAATTAACATCCTGCAGTCTGATGGCATCCAAAGATTTCATTCCAAAAATATTTCCTGCTATGCTGGATAAAATGTTTGGAACATTATCAGATTCAAATAATTCCTGTGGGTAAGCAATCTTTATAAGATTGCCTTTGATGGAGAAAACTTTTGCCCGCAGTTTTCTGACATAATCTTTTTCCGGAACATTTGTCCATGTCCCGACGCTGCTTTCCAGAGCAACAGTGCCTGCTGCTTTTTTTATGCTGATTCCTCTTACAGGATTGATTTTAAACAGGCAGATTAAATCATTTCTTGGCTTGTAATTTAGCTGTATGAATTTTAATTCTTCTTTCACCATCTTATTTTTTATTTACAACACTTCCTTTTTCAGTATCCTCAATAACATATCCTAATTTTTTAATCTTTGCCCTGAGTTCATCTGCTTTTTTCCAGTCTTTTTCCTCTCTTGCAGAATTTCTTTCTGTTAATAATTTATTAATTTCATTAGGAATTTTTATTTTTTCTTTCTTCAGCAAATCCAAACCAAAAATTTCATCCATTTTTTTTATTGCCCCTAATTTTCCGTCGGCATTTTTATCCCTGACGAACTTCCACAAAACCTGCAAAGCCTTCGGAGTATTCAAATCATCATCCATTTCTTTCTCAAATTCCTGCAGATATTCTTTATTTATTTTTTTATCGTCTTTAAATTCAGAGATTATATTCTTTAGTCGCCTGTATGAAATTTGCGAGTTTTTTAGAATTTCCAGGGAGAAATCCATTGGTTTCCTGTAGCTTCCAGTCAAAATAAAATATCTGTATGCAAGAGGCTCAAATCCTTTTTCTTCCAGTTCAGAGATTAGAAATAATCCTCCTTTAGACTTCGAAACTTTTTCTCTCCTGAATGTTAAAAAATTTTCGTGCAACCAGTAATTAACAAATTTTTTTCCTGTTGCAGATTCACTCTGGGCTATTTCATTTGTATGATGAATCGAGATATGGTCCACGCCCCCTGTGTGGATGTCAAATGTTTCTCCGAGATATTTCATTGACATGGCAGAACATTCTATGTGCCATCCCGGAAAACCAACCCCCCAGGGAGAGTTCCATTCCTGTTGTCGAACTCCTGGCTTTCCGGAAAATTTCCAAAGGGCAAAATCTGTTTTGTTTTTTTTCTCCCGCATCTCAGTTCTTTGCCCTGCTTTTAAACCGCCAATATTTAATCTTGCAAGTTTTCCATAATCTTTAAATTTTGAAGTATCAAAATAAATTCCATCAGAAGTTTTGTATGTGAAGCCCTTTTCTTCAAGCTTTTTTATCAATGCAATTTGTTCTTTGATATGCTCTGTTGCTTTGCACCAAACTGAAGGTTCCTGAATATTTAGTTTTTTAAAATCAGCCAAAAATGAACTGAAATAGAATTTTGCAATCTCCTGCGCACTCTTTCCTTCTTTTGCAGCTGCTTTTTCCATTTTATCCTCCCCTTTATCTGAATCTGAAGTTAAATGCCCGACATCAGTTACATTAATAACCTGTTTTACTTTGTAATCATTATATTCCAAAGTTCTTCTTAAGATATCTGCAAAAATATATGCTTTCAGATTTCCAATGTGCTGATACCAATAAACAGTCGGTCCGCAGACATACATACCAACTTCCCCTTTTTTTATAGGCTTGAATTCCTCTTTTTTTCTTGTCAGAGTATTGTATAATCTCAGCATAACCAGATTAAGAAAGAGTAATTTAAAAATCTAAGGATTATTTAATTGTAAGATAAAAGTCAACACTATCATAAATAGCACCTTCTTTATCTGTTACATCCAGGATATAAGTTATCTGACAAACACTTGCGGTATCAGGTATATTAAATATAATCTTTTTTGGATGTGTTAGGCGACTGGCAGAAGCAACACGAATATTGCTTTGAGATTTTCCCAGGCTTATTAAATTTTCTGCTTGGGTTTCAGTCATTGTACACCCTGTTCCTATTTCAGCTACAGACACTTGGGAAGAAAAAGATTCTTCCACTAAATGATTATTATATATCCCCCATCCAAAAGCATCACTTTTTCCCTTCTTGATTGTTAATGTTCTTGTTTGAGGGAAGGCCATTACTCTTTGGTCTTCATCAGAAGAGTATAATTTATTTATTTGTTCATATAATTGTTGTTCAGTCATATCTACTGCTCCTCTAGCTGTCCCAAAAATTTTTTGAACTAAAACAAACCCCAAAACCAAAACACTCATAAGAAGAACTATTGTTACAATTGTTCCGATACTCATCTCCATTGCTGCTCTTTTGTTTTTCATTTTATGATGTGCCTGCCAAAGAACTAAACAAAATAATTCCCACCACCCATAATGTTAGCATAATTATAGCAATAAACAGACTGGTGAGATTTAAAACAAAAGCCCAGGTGTTTGATTTCCTGAAATTTTCTCCTTTTTTTACATATGCAAAGATAATTCCTAAAATACCTGTTACCCCGACAAGAGGGGGCAGCATAAAAGCAAGCGGCAGTGAAAGTGCTCCAAGAATAATTGCAATTATGTTTAATGTATTTGCTGAATTTTTATTTTTCACCGTCTTTTTTGCCATAATAGGATTAGCAATCTTTATTTTATAAATGTTTTTAATACAATCTTAAAGGAAGATGGGAACGCGGGGAGTCGAACCCCGGACACCATGAGCTTCAGTCATGTGCTCTCCCGCTGAGCTACGTTCCCATTCGTTGTCTTTTTCAGGTTTTATATGCCCAATAAATTAAATGTCTAATTTACTTTTAAATATGTTGGTAAGAAGAATTATTGAACATGGTTTGTGATATGGTAATAGCTTACTTTAATTTTCTCTTTATAAAATTATACTCTTTAAAGTGAAATATTCTATAAGTCCTGTCCTGATGCTGATAATTTTCTTTAATATTCTGTGCAAATTCTATTTTTTTTCTCAGTATTTACTATCTTATTAAAATTAGTTTTTGTTGTTAAATAATTATCCAAATTTACTAAACTTGTAATAGCAAGAGTTCCTAAACTCCCAACTATTAAAGTACCTATCAAACTCTTTTTCAGGATTCTTCCTAATTTTTCCTTTTCCATACTTCCCCCACTCTTTTCTATATTTAAATTTTATTGTAATAAAAAAGCAAGTTGGGAATAGGCCAGATTCTGTCGAACTTCGTAATCGAACAGTTCGTGTTAACATTCCACTATGCGGCTCTACTCGGCCATTGAAAAGTCGTTATGCCTAAGCAAATTTGCGCTTTCCAATAACCTCGGCCTTGCACCAGTTGAGATGCTCGTTCCACCGTAACTTAATACGCTCGTCTCTATATCAGAGCTTTGCCTCACGACAATCAGGATTTCCCCGACAACTTTTAAGTGGTGTCCGGACCTTCACTCAGAATTCAATATCGTTATATTCTCGACATTCGCTTAGTTAAAAGCTGAACTCCGAAGTTAACTACCCAACTTGCAAAAATAAAGGGAAAGCAGGGTTTTTAAAGTTTGTCTGATTTGTGGCTTTGTTTAAAAAGTCCTGATTTTAGACCAGTTTTTTAACAGAAAGATTTATAAATAACTAACCATTATTTATGTGTATGAATATTGGTAAGGATGATTTGCTTAGAATAAATAAAGGATTTGGGGGGAATATTAGGAGCAGTTCAAGTATAGATTTTGCACTTGAAAAGGTAAATAATCCGAGATTAGGATTTTATAAACAACTGGCTTATCTTTGGAGAGCTGTTTTAGTTGACCATCCATTTTCAGACGGAAACAAAAGAACCGCAGTTTTTTTTGCATATGCTTTTTCAAAAGAAAGCAACAAATGCATAGACAGGGATTTGCTGATTTATCAGGCAATTTCAATAGCACGGAAAAATCTAACCAATATAAGACAGATAGAACGGAGAATTAAAAATGCAATTGGATAATAAAACAATTAAGAGAATACTAAAGGAGAATAAAGAAGCTTTTGAGATGCTGGAGGCTTACGACAAAACCCACGAGCTTCCGTTTCAGAGAAAGAGAATAGACATAACTCTCTCAGTGGAAACTATAAATAATTTAAAAAAACTTCGGGAGAAAACAGGAAAACCTGTCTCCCAGATTATTGAAGAAAAATTAAATAAAAAATAAAATTTTGAAGATTCTTAATTTTCTACCTAGAACCTTCTTCTGTTACCGCCAAAATCCCTTCTTGGTGGTCTTGGCCTGTCTTCCATTGGCTTTGCCTCGCTGACTT
>Ga0315545_1002060_pt1 | contig 18621 bp, 17 predicted proteins | sample SalMarSW160210MG_FD_203096 | JGI IMG/M metagenome (GOLD analysis project Ga0315545, IMG submission 203096) | Salt marsh sediment microbial communities from the Plum Island Ecosystem LTER, Massachusetts, United States - Salt Marsh Sediment SW1602-10 ...
TACGCATCCACACGTATATCGACATTACCGCAAATCATAAAATACGCAAAAACACATTGTGTGTCCACCTGCCAACTCACCTGCGCACGAATCATTTAATTATCTATGCACAATAGGGCAAAAGTGCCATAAACCTCGCACGCTTGATAGCCCTTTTGGCTTTTCGTTGACAACTTGCGCAGTTCCCACTGCGTTTTCGCGAGTATATCTTGCCGCGATTTGTAAGCAGCTTCTGCAAAGTGTCAACATCTTTATAGTCCACGTACTTAATACCGTTTCTGCAAAATCGGCATTGTGTTTGCTCACGACTGCCTGTAAATCCTGATTTTCTGGCTCTCTCTCTTGCCATTATTCACCTCACCGTATCTGGCTTAAGCTGTACTTAAACAGCTACGCATTCAAATTCTCAAAAAGGTATATCGTCATCTGCGGGTTTGTCGGTAACGTCTGTCTGCTCGTAGCCCGAATTTGCACGGACATCCTGCTCGGTGGGCCTGCCCGAACTTGAAGACCCAACACCCGGGAGGAACTGGAAATTCTCAACCGTGATCCTATGCTTGCTGCGTTTGGTGCCGTCCTGAGCAGTCCAGGTATCGAAAGTGAGTCTGCCCTCGATAAAGACGGGCCTTCCCTTGGTCAGATACTTGTTTATGTTCTCAGCCTGCCTGCCGAAGGCACGGCAATCCACAAAGCAAGTCTCCTCTCGCTGGTTACCGTTGGGGCCTGTCCACCTACGATTCGTAGCCAGTCCGAAATCCACGACAGCCGTCTGATTTGGCGTATACGACAATTGCGGGTCACGAGTAAGGTTGCCCAGCAACAATACCTTATTAAATCCAGCCATAATTAATCTCCATATCCGGTTTAAACCGCAATACGCCTTAGGCGTATAAAATGGTTATTTACAAAACCACAAATCACTTAGTCTTCTTGGGTGGGCGGTTGCTCTGAATCCTGCTTACTGTTCTGTTCTTCGAGGACGACCGATTGCTCTGAACTATCTTGCTCCTCCGACTCGGCAGGTTCTTCTGCAGGCATGGTTTCCTCAACCGGTTGGGCAGCTACGGCTTGCTCAGCCTGTTCATCCTTTTCCTGTTCAGGTTCGGACTCTTCAACCGGCGTTTCTGATGCAGGTTTTTCAGGAACGGCAACCTTGTGTTTTTCTACACTCAGGATCAAAACGCGCATTATCCGTTCGGAAAGCTGAACAGCTCTTTCAATTTCTCTTATTCTGCTTGTGTCAGCACGGAAGTAACACAGGATGTATGTGCCTCTACTTTTGTGATCGATTTCGTAAGCGAGTTTCCTCTCGCCCCACTTTCTTAGCGAAACGATTTCTGCTTCTGCACGTTGAAGTATTTGTTGAATGGTTCTAATGATGCCATCCCAGTCCGTGGCCGCAGCAGAATCAACAAGAAACATCGCTTCATAAAGTCTCTTCGTAATAGTATCCAAAGCCAGTTACCTCCCACTAAAATATTAGAACCGAAAGCATTCTCTTCAACATTTACGTTTTCACATCCTTGCCTTGTGTATTTTGCTCAACGTCTATTGCTTTGTTGAACTTATTCATTGCTTTATCGACATCTAATTCAATCCAGCAAAGCACAGCATCCCTTGCCCGTTCGACAGCCTGATTAATCAACGGCTTTTCTTTCTCTGTCAGCCTGTCGAGAACATAGTCCACAGATGACTCGCCGGTGCTGGCGCCTATGCCGACCCGGCAGCGGGCAAATTCATTTGTGCCGAGTTTTTCTATTATGTCGCTAAGGCCATTGTGGCCGCCGGCTGAGCCTTTGGCTCTAATACGAATTTTGCCTGGCGCAAGAGCCATATCATCACTAACAACGAAAAGCTGGCTACATCCTAAACCGTAGAAATCCATCGCTGTCGCCACAGGCTGGCCGCTTTGGTTCATGAATCGCCAGGGCTTTAACAATATCAACGGCTGTCCTGCGAATTCACCTGTTCCAAAACGGGCGCCAAACTTTCTTTTTTTTATCCTTATACTCAGCGCCTCTGCCAGCGAGTCTATAACCTTAAAACCGATGTTGTGTCGTGTATCAACATATTCCTGGCCGGGATTACCCAATCCGACGACCAGTTTGATTTCAGCCATCGCATCTATTCTCGCCTATTAAGAGATTACTGATTCTGTTCTTGAGGCTGCTCTTGTTCAGGCTCTTTAACCTCGGTTATAACCTCAGGAGCAATAGGCTCCTCTTCTTCAAGTTCTTCGGTTGTCTTAGCAGCTGCTAAAAGGTGACATGTTACCAGCAGCATGGTTGGGTCGCTAACCAACTTGACTCCATCTGGAAGCTCGACATCACCAGCATGCACCGCATCGTCAACACCGATTTCCTTCACGGAGACAACAATGGACTCTGGAATATCTGTCGCTCTGCACTCAATTTGCAGATGGTCCGTATGTTCTTCTATGATACCACCCTCATGAGTGCCCTTTGCCGTGCCCTTGAGCTCGATGGGAACTGTTACCCTGACCGTCTCTGTTACATCGACGCGAATTAAATCTGCATGGATGATATTTTTACTGAGATGATCATACTGCAAGTCTTTTACGAGCAATTTTTCTTTGCGTTTTCCGATTTTCACATCTAACAATCGATGTCCATGATGTAGTCCCTCAGCGAAGTCGTGTGCATCTAAGGATATAGAGGTTGGCTCTTTTTTGTGTCCATAGACAATAGCCGGTATTCGGCCCTGGGCACGTAACTTTGCCGCAGATTTTGAACCTGCATGCTCTCTAATTTCCGCTTCCAAAAGCAATGATTTATCCATAATTACCTCACCAACAGTGCTATATACAATTGAACAACAAGTTGCCTTGAGAATCGGACACAGCTCTACTTCTATGTCAGTCCGCCGAACAATCTGCTCACCGATTCATTTCTGTGAATTCTTTTTATCGCCTCGCCTAACATAGGCGCAACACTCAAGACCTTTATGTTTTTGATCTTCTTAGTCTCATCAGTCAGAGGTATTGTATCTGTGACCACGATCTCATCTATGGGCGCATCGGCCAGTCGTTGCAGCGCCTGTGTTGCAAAGACGCCGTGCGTAGCACCAACATATACCTTCTCTGCACCTTTATCCTTAACGAGCTTAGCGGCACTACAAACGGTTCCAGCCGTAGCGATGATATCATCACACATCAGGATGTTTTTGCCTTTGACATCGCCGATTATCTGCCCAAGTTCAACCTCGCTGCCACTGATGCGTCTTTTATGTACGATAGCCAATTTTCCTCCGAGGTGCTCAGCATACTTAGCTGCGGTTTTAATGTTGCCCACGTCCGGTGAGACCACAGTTAAGTTGTCGATCTTTTTGCCCCTGAAGTATCTGCTCAAAACTATCTCAGCGCTAAGATGGTCGACGGGAATGTCGAAAAAGCCCTGCAACTGCGGTGCGTGCAGATCAACTGCAAGGACCCTGCTGGCGCCGGCGATCGTGATTAAATTGGCAACCAGCTTCGCGGTGATAGGGACCCGGCCTTCATCCTTTCTATCCTGACGTGCATAACCAAAGTAGGGAATCACCGCAGTGACCCTGTTGGCGCTGGCCCTCTGAAGGCAGTCCAGATAAATCAAAAGCTCCATCAAATTCTCATCAACCGGCCTACAAGTAGACTGCACAACATAGCAGTCCCTTCCGCGGACATCGTCCTCTACCCTGATGACTTTCTCTCCATCTGGAAATCTGTCAATCTTTGCGCCGCCGGCTGCAATATCCAAATACTTGCAGACCGCGCTACCTAAAGCTGGATTACCGGTGCCGTAAAACACCTTTACATTTTCATTCAGAAACATCCTTATCCGCCTTTGTCCCAAGTTCGTTAATACTTTGCTGTGATACTACAGTCCCTGAACTTATTTGTGAGCCATCTTTGAGCACTAACGGTGCTATCAGTATAGCACCTGAGCCAATATAGCAATCGTTACCAATGCTCGTATGGTTCACTTTTTGGCCGTCGTAATTGGCTGTTATCGAGCCAGCGCCGAAATTCACATTACGGCCAACGGCGGCATCACCTATATAGCTATGGTGTCGGGCTCGGACACCCTCAGCCAGTGTCGAATTTTTGACTTCTGTGAAAACGCCGAGCACCACATCATCCTCTAAAACGGTGCCGTGCCTAAGAAATGCGAATGGCCCAACTCGACAGCTTTTACCGATTCTTACCTCACCGTGGATATAGGTGAATGGCTCGATGACGGTGTCTTGTCCGATTTTTGCCCTGGCGTCGATCCAGGTATTATCGGGATCAACTATGGTGACACCCTTTTCCATCAATTGTTGCTGAATGCGCTGCTGCATAATTTTGCTTGCTACACTAAGCTGCGCCCGGCTGTTGACACCCATGGCCTCTTCCGGACGCACAGCCGTCACAGCCACTACTTTATGACCTGTCGCAATGATACTGGATAAGGCATCCGTCAGATAATACTCCTCTTTGATATTATCCGGCTTGACCTTTTCAACAGCTTCAAAAAGAATTTTGTTATTGAAAAGATAATAGCTTGGATTGACTTCGTTTATTGCCAATTGTGTTGGCGAGCAGTCAGTGTGTTCGACGATGCCCTGGATATTTCCGTACTTATCGCGGACGATGCGTCCATAGCCCGTCGGATCCTCCAAAACTGCCGTAGCTAAAGTTGCCGCTGCCTGGCCTGTCTCGTGTCTTTCAATCAGTATCTTTAGGGTTTGCGCCCGAATCAATGGCCCATCGCCGCAAAGCACGAGCGTTTCGCCGGTAAAGTCTTTTAAGTATTCTTTGCAGCAGAGAACAGCATGGGCTGTTCCGAGTTGCTTTTCCTGTTCGACCCAGACGAGGTCATCTGTATTGTTAAATTGTTCTTTCACCTCTTTAGCACCGAAGCCGACAACTACGAAAATTTTAGAGACTTCGACCTCTCGGCAGGCATCGAGTACATAGGCGAGCATAGGCCGACCACCGACCTCGTGCAGAACTTTCGGCAGTTGCGTATTCATCCTGCTGCTAACGCCGGCAGCTAATATTATCGCTACTCTTTCAGCCATTAAATTTTCTTTGATTTTTACATTCTAAGTTTTTATTTTTTATTTACTTAAGCTACCCGGCCAGGACTCGAACCTGGAATATGGGCACCAAAAGCCCATGTGTTACCATTACACCACCGGGTAACAAAAAAGCAAAACTTAAAGCGAAAAAGTAAAAACTACGGATTCGCCGCAGCGCGGCGATGACTTCATCAGCTTTTAGATTTAAGCTTTAACTTTTACACTACTTCTGCTGTCACGGAGGCTGTTCTTTTCAGCCTGGCGTGGCTCTGTCGGAGGCTTGAGTCAGCCATGCCGTGATACTACTGACCCCATAGAAAGCGAAAAACTCGAAAGCAAAAGCGTAAAACTGCAGAATTCCGAAGTTTTTACATTTTACGCTTTACGTTTTACACTTCCTTTCAACCCCGTGCGACAGAGCAAATTAAGTAATCTAAATATACATTACTGATTTTAAAAGTCAAACTTTTCACGGAAAAAAAGCAATTTCTTTTGTGCAGCAAAAAAAATATGCTCAGGAGAAGATTACGCGTTTATATTCTTAACGGCCTGTGTAGCAAACAAGCCAGAAAATCATAATATATCTAAATTTTTGTTATAGTTGCCAAAGTCGAGGAATAATATAAAGTGTGTAAGCAGGCGATTCCAGCGATCTCAAAGTGTGGAGCCATAAGTGTGTCATCTAGCAGTTTTGTCATAGGACTGACCGGGCCAATTGGAAGTGGGTGTACAACTTTGAGTCAAGGCCTCGCACAAAAGGGATTTAGAAGTGTTTCTGTTTCTGATCTAATCAAACAGAAATTCAAAGAAATACACAAGAAAGAACCCACTTTAAAAGGATTTGGAGAGGATTGGCGAGCTGAACTGCAGGACATTGGTAATAGAGGAAGAAATGGCGAGTTTGTAGTTGATAGGGACCCTGACAAAGATTACAGGCACTATTGGGTTGACTTAGCACTGAAGGAAGTTACAGACGAAAGAATAGTACTTGACGGCATTCGCAACATAGGCGAAGTAGAATGGTTACGGAAGAAATTTACCCAGTTCTGGCTGATAGCGGTATATGCTGATTATCCCACACAATGGAACCGCATCAAAAATTTAAACCTCTATCCTAACGAAAAAGTCTTCGAGCGAGATAATCACCGGGATTCAGGAGAAGATGAGCCATTTGGCCAGAATGTCCAGCGTTGTGTCTACGAATCAGACTATATTTGCAGAAATGATAAACATATAGAGCCTGAAAGAATACGTGAGGAGGCTCTGGCAGACAAGCTGATGCGGGACATTCCAGGTATGGAAGGAAAGAAGGATTTCCGGGGACCGTATCCTGCTGAAGTCTCCATGGCAACCGCAGTTTCTCAATCACATGCGTCGCGCTGTATAAGAAGGAAGGTCGGGGCATTGATCGTAGATGACAACAATATACCTCTTACAGTTGGTTTTAATGACAATCCTGTAGGGATGGAGTCGTGCTTTTCCCTTTACAATGGTCAATGCTACAAGAATATGGTAATGGAAGCAAAACTTGAAAAGATGGTTCCTTTTTATTGCCCTGAGTGCGGGAAGCGATATGAAGATATTAAGCCTCCTTGGAAGTGTGATGGCAGAAAACCCGACGATAGCCCTTGCAGGTGTAACTTTAAGCTTAAGTTCTTCCCAAGTCGCAACATAGAGCTCTGCACAGCTATTCATGCAGAAGAACGTGCAATACGGAGTTTGGGACAAAGAAGAGCAGAAGGATGCACGATTTTTGTAAATACATTTCCTTGTCTACAATGTGCAAGACATATCAAAGACGTGGGCATAACCAAAGTCGTTTACATCGAGGCCTACCCAATAGAAGAATCCGTGGATTTTCTGAAACAGAATGGTATCGTGATCGAACCTTTTGAAGGTTTCAAACCACGCGCTTTTAACCAAATTTTTAGGCAACTCGAATAATAATTTGCTCTTAGAAGGGAGGAACAGAGAATGAGGTATCGCTGTCCCAAATGCGGCAGATATGGAATGCAGTGGGATGCTCGTGCCAAAGTGATCCTGTGTTATTACAACACTTGTAACTATGTCATTCGCATGGCGAACAAAAATGGGATACCGACACCTGAGGAAATCTCATCAGCCATAGAGAAGGACGCCGAGGAAGTTCAACACAAAACTTTGGATGATATCATACCGGCAGTGTAGTCAATCTCCAATGCCAGTTCTTAAGGCGGGACTCTTGATCGGAAGGACGATATCAAACTTGTCGAGCGGAGTCCGAGAATTTTTATATAAACTTGCTGGATAGTCACGGTTTTGTTTACTCAGCAATTCGCGTAGCTCACCGGATGGTGGCTACCGTCGCGGCGGCTGGTGCGATAGGTGAGTCTGATTCTGGCGGTTGTATTTGCGAATCAGATAAATCTGCGGGTGTAAGCTGATCTGTGGTTTTGCCGAGCTTTTTGCCGATGGCCTCCACCCAGTTGAACATTGCTGCGACAATCTCCGGGTCGAGATCATACCCGGCTGAGTCGATTAAGATTTTCATAGCAACTGCCACAGAGCGCGAGTCATTGTAAGCTCTATTGGCGGTAAGTGCATCGAACGTATCGGCTACAGCTAATATCCGTGCGCCCAGCGGTATTGAGCTTCTTGACAGGCCGTCCGGATAACCCTGGCCGTTCCATTTCTCATGATGATGACGAACCATAGCCATCTCTCGCTCCAGGAAGCTCATCTTACTCAAAATGCGAGCTGCAATTACAGGATGCTGTTCCATCAAAGTACGCTCATCGGGAGTTAACCTATCGGGCTTGGCAAGAATAGCATCGGGTACGCCGATTTTGCCTATATCGTGAATCATTGCGGCACGGCGAATCACTTCTATCTGCTTGGGCCCAATCTCCATCATCCGGGCTATACCAACGGCATAACGCATAACGTTCTCAGAATGCTTTTCAGCAAAGACATCTTTAGCCTCAAGAGCCTGTACGAGAGCCCATATGCTTTGCATGAACATCTTTTTTGCCTGATCCGACATACCTGCTATGCGCCGTTGAAGGTTCTTGATTTTCTCAATTTCAATGTCATTTTCGTTCAGGCGCTTCGCCATGTTTTTACTCCAGACTTTAGTGCAATCTCTGCCGGCGCTTTTAGCTTCATAAAGAGCCAGGTCCGCTCTTCGCATCACTTCACTCGAAGAGTCATTCGCCGCGGTGCGTCGCAACAGGTCAGCAACCGGCAGGCTTTGGGCGATACCGCAACTAACTGTCATCGACAGACTTTTGTCGAGTTTGATATCGTGCACCCTGGCCCGAAGTCTTTCCAGAAGCGTAAGGGCTTGCTGCTCTTTAGTTTCAGGCATTAGTATAACGAATTCGTCGCCACCATAGCGCGCCAGGATATCCGGAGTTCTCTTCTGGTTTTTCATGCACTCTGCGAGTTTCTTCAAAGCAATGTCACCGCTGGCATGACCCAGAGTATCATTGATTGTCTTGAAGTTATCGAGATCGATGATCGCCACAGAAAATGGGCGTTTGTATCGCTTTGAGCGGGCACATTCTGCTTCGAGCTTGCTCTCAAGAAGTTTTCTTGAGCCTACCGAAGTAAGCGCATCAGTCAGAGAGGTTAACCTGGCTTCCTGGTAGAGCTTGGCGTTAGTCAAATGAGAATTCAGAATTTCTCTTGCGAGTTTGGCCTTGTAAGAAATCAGTTCTCTATTTGCAGCGCTTGCCGGGGCCAGACCACACAAACACAAATATCCGGACAGGCTCTCACTTGTGTTTAAGCACGAGTCCTTTAAGCTATGCAATTTCAGTGGGAGAATAAGACGAGGGGGCTCCGCTCCAAGTTCCTTACAACTGTACGGGATACTATCACAACAGAACTCGCCTTGTTTCAGTAAGCCGTCAATATCCTTTAGGCGTTTTAACTGTCCTTTGGGACATAAGCATCTATTATAGCTTACGAGATATGGGTCATCTTCTTGGGAACCGTCTTTGTGGAAACACAGGACACAGTTCTTGGCTTGAAATAGCTTTGGCACCTCTGTTGTGACTATATTGGCAACTTCATTAAGGTCGATGCTCTTGAGACAATTAGAGAGCATTGCCACTTCTTCAGCCGCTGCACGGTCTTCCTGCAGCTGCCGTCCCATAAGGTCACGAGCAGAGAGTATTCCGACCACGACTCCGTCCTCAACGATCGGCAAGTGGCGGATTCCGTTTGCGGTCATTATTTCTCGGGCTTTACCTGTAGCAGTGCCAGGAGAACACGAGACAACATGCTTTGCCATGATTTCAGCAACTACAGTTTTATCAAGGTCGTTCGTCGAATAAGCCACCCTGTTGGCGATGTCCCGCTCTGTCACCAGTCCCATAAGCTCACCCTGTTTGTCAAGTACAACAAGGCAGCCCACTTTATTAGTGTGCATCCTGTCCGCGGCTTCCTGGATCGAGGCGTTCTGTGTGATGGTTATTATCTCTGCGGGATGACCAATAATCTCGCCCATTGCAGGTCCTTTAGAAATTTTTTTTATTTCTTGCGTTCTTCATTGTATTCATTCGCTCTCAAATTTATACGCTGGAGGCGTATTAAATGTATCGACTTTAGTCATACAGCACTTTAGTTCGTGGCAGGGCAACACCTAAAGTTGTTTTTTTAAGTGGCCTACCCTTTTGATCATACGGTTTCACAATCGACTGTGCACAACATCCCTGAAATGTGGGCTAAATACTAAAAGGCTTTCAGTATCCTAAAAAGAGCTGGTGGTTATAAATCCCCGCCATAAACCATTTTCTCTACCTTCATTAAGAAGCTACGCGCAAAGGCTATAACCGATCCAAATGTATATCTTACAGGCAAAGCCACTGAAAAATTAGTCATCACGAATAATCGCTCGACCATTTTGCGTTGACACAGCTAACCGATGCCGGTATAATATATATTACTCAAACTGACCGATTATTTGTGTCATTCCCGCGCAGGGCCTGCCCTGAGCGCTAGCCGAATGGGCGGGAATCCATTCAAGTTTGCAGCAAATTGGATTCCCGTTTTCACGGGAATGACAAAATGCAATATATTGTTGTCAAATAGCTACTTATGTTGGTTTTCAATTAAAATTCGGTCAGTTTGAGTATATTACTTAACGGTTGTATTGTACCACCCAATATTAAAGAACGGCTGGTTAATAACGCAAAAGGCATTGTCTGACTTTCAGAGCCTTTTCGTCTGATTGGAAAAAAAGGAAAAGTGATGAAAAGACCAAAGAAAATGATATTCGCAAGATCGAGAAAGAAAATATCTATATCTTCTATTTTTGGCTTTGTTATCGTTGTGTCTGCATTGGCTATCTTACTATGCGGCTGCACATCCTACACACAACCGGGTGAAACTGCTGCTGAGGGCCGGATAAGACACAAACGTGTCTTACGCATAAACCAACAGGAGATGATGGAAGACATAAACAGGTTCTTTCTCCTTGATGAACCCAGCAGCCTCACTGATAAAAGGATTCCCTGACCCAGTGATACGAGCCGTTCACCTAATAGCACCAAGAAAGGATTTGACTGGTGGAAACGCTCGTTGACTATCTCAACCGTGTAGCGAATAATAATCCATGGTGGGTAATCATCATAGAGCTGTTTCTTCTGGGCTTGGTAGTCTATTGGGTGGTGGATTTCCTCGAAGGCACTCGCGGGGAGAGGCTGTTCCGCGGAGTAATCTTCATTCTTGTCGCAGGCGTTTTGATCTTGAATCTGGTAGGAGAAAGGCTCGGATTTCTCCGACTCCAGTATCTTTACAAAGGTTTCTTGATCGCCGTATTGATCATTGCAGTGGCTGCTTTTCAACCGGAGATTCGAAGAGTCCTAATACAGATAGGCCAACCCCGCCTTTTGTCGGGTTCCTCTCAATTGCTTTCCCGAACCAGAGAAGAGATAATCACCGCGGTTACAGAACTTTCAGCTTCGCGAACAGGAGCTATTATCGTCATTGAAAGGCAGGTGGCATTGGGCGAGTTCATAGAGACCGGAGTTCGAATAGATGCCAAGGTCACTGCTGAATTGCTCAAAACTATTTTCTATCCAGGCACGCCCCTTCACGATATGGCTGTTATTATACGCGGCGACCGGATCGTTGCTGCCCGCGTCCAGTTGCCGCTGGCCGAGGCGGGCGTACTCAAACGAAACAAGGACCATCCCGGCACTCTCGTGACCGGTGACAGCGCAGGGCTTGGCTCACGCCATCGAGCAGCGATGGGTATAACCTCCGGTTCCGACGCCACCTGCGTCGTAGTTAGTGAAGAGACCGGTGCTATTTCAACCGCTCAAGCAGGAAAACTGACACTAAATGTAACAGAATCTCAGCTTCGCTCTCATCTGGTTAATATAATGGCTGAGGGTGGCGCTGCTGCTTTTGCAGGGGTTATCGATTGGCTGCGAAAACGCCATGCGTAAATTCACTAAATCAGCAATGTTATTGATTGTTTATATAAATCCGGCTCAGGACGCAGCCTCCCGGATAGTCGTGGATAGGTATCTATGGCAAAAAAGTTAAAATACGGCAAGATCGCAATAGTCCTGTTTTTAACGGTCCTTATCTGGGTCTGGGCGGACCTTGCACAAGATGCTAAACTGCCTATAGCAAATATCAAAATAAATATCTCCAAGTCCACAGACCCAATCCTCTGGGTCAGCTTCAACGGCAGACCAACAGCCTCTGTAGACACCGTCGTGCTTAAAGGTCCCGCCTCGGTAATTGCCAATGTAGACCGAATGCGCAGCAAAGGCTCATTGGATATTTCTGCTTTTCTCGACCCGGAACAGGAGGGAATGACCAAACCAGGTGATCATACTCTAAATGTGCTGAATTTCCTCAGGCATAGTAAGCGCATCGTGGACCTCGGACTGACCGTCGAATCCTGCGAGCCGAAAAATCTTGTTGTTAAGGTAATCAAGCTAATTGAAAAACCGCTCACTGTCGAGTGTGTGGATGAAAGCGGCGTTCCACTAAAGACCGAGAGCATCGAGCCATCCAAGGTCAATGCATTCGTCCCACCCGATCGGACACTCAATGCCAAGATACGGTTGACCACCGGTGACATCGAGCGTGCACGCGCATCTTTGATTGAAAAAAAACCTTATGTTGAACTAGGACCAGGCGAAACCAGAGAAATCCCCACAGCAGTGAAAATCAAAATGCCGCCGGCTGAAAATGTGCTCAGGCAATACACTATTACTACCGCAACACTTGGATTTTGCTTAAGTGAAAACCTCCAGGGAAAATACGAGATTGAATTACGTAATCCCGCTGATATGGCAACGGTGCTTATTAAAGCGACCCCAACCGCTAAACAGGCCTATGAGCGGCGACCTTTCCAGATGATACTATATGTTCTCGATGATGACAGAAAAACCGCTGACGAACAAAGAAGGGCGGTTATATATAATTTCCCCGAAGATGCTGTACGAAAAGACGAGATACTGCTGGATCAACAGCCAGCCCAGGCTCGATTTCGACTGATACCTATCTCAGCAAAAACCGAGGCTGACTAAAAAACATGATAATAATTATTCTGCACGCTTTGGTGTCAAGAAAGCTATAAATGCCTCGATAGTCATCCACAAAGCTAATAAGAATATGCCAGCCCCAACTCCAACAAGCAGCCAATTCTTATTTCTGAAATCAATTATTTCGCTCTTGATAATAGCCCAGTTTGTTATTACGAGCATTATCAAACATGGAATGGCTGTAACCAGAAACTTCAAGCCTCCCTTACGCTTTAAGTAAATTGTGATTACCAGTAGCGCTAAAGCCGCCAGTAGTTGATTCGACGATCCGAACAACGGCCAAAGCTTCATTGCTCCGGTGCCGCTGGCGCCTGTTGCGAAAGCTAATCCCGCTGCGACAAGAACCGCAAACGTACTCGCCGTCCACCTGTTTGTCAGAAATTTAATACGTAAATCTGTAGCAAGCTCGCTTACCACGTAGCGCTGAATACGCACAGATGTATCGAGGGTTGTGCCTGCAAAGGACGCAATAAATACACCCATTAGTGTGACTCCAACTGTTTCGGGCAAACGCAATTTAGTCATCATATTTGCTGCGCCTACGACAACCGGCGCTATCTTATCAGATAATCCCTTCGCTCCTAACCAGGAATCGTAGTAGTGAAGCCATGCAGCCTTTCCGGACAGTATCGTGCCATCGTTGAGCTTCACTGCCATTGCCACGCCTGCTCCGACACAAATGATAACAAGAACCGCAAGAAAACTCTCCAGAATCATAGAGCCGTAACCTACGAACTGGCAATCTGGTTCTTTGGCGATTTGTTTACAGCTTGTGCCGGAAGCAACGAGCGAATGGAAGCCACTGATAGCACCACAGGCAATTACGACAAACATAAAAGGCCAAATTGGCGGAGTATTTTCCGGAAGCGAGACGTTTATAGCAGGTGCAACCAGCGGCAACCCGCCTGTCAGTGAGGCTGCCGCCGTGCCACCTATCAAAAGGCCCATCGCGATAAAGAGTTGCCAGGCATTGATGTAGTCTCGTGGTTGAAGCAGAACCGTCACCGGCAGCGTTGAGGCAACCCACGCATAAATCAGCAAAATTATTACCCACAATCCGGTCGGTGGTATGCCAAATGCGCTACCAAGCTCGATAGGTAAAAACGACCCAATGGCGATACATAAGTACATTCCTAATACAGCCACGGCTGTAGCAATCGGCACGCTCAGGCCCTTTTTGTAAACCGCGTATCCAAGAGCCATAGCAATAGGAATCTGCAGCCAGACCGGCACGACCGAGCTGGGAAACCGCGCAAAGACCGTTGCAATCACGACTCCGAATATCGCGATAACAATTAACAAACTCAGGAAAACAACAGCGAAGAATATGAAGCGTACCCGTCCATTGATATATTTAGCCGCTGCCTCGGATATGCTTTTGCCTTGGTTTCGCATCGAGATCACCAGTGCCCCGAAATCGTGCACCGCCCCCATAAAAATAGAGCCAAGAAACACCCATAGGATTGCCGGCAGCCAACCCCAGATGATTCCTATAGCTGGCCCGACAATCGGCCCTGTACCTGCAATCGAAGTATAGTGATGTCCGAAGATAATTCCCTTGCGAGTCGGCGAATAGTCGATCCCATCCTGCAGTTCTACACTGGGAACAGGAGCGTCTTTATTGAGCTTGAATATTTTCCTGGCAAGAAAACGCCCATAAGTATGATAAGCTATCAGATATCCACTTCCACAAATCAGCACTAATAACAAAGTTTCCATACAACAATTTCTCCTGCAAGAAACACCTCTACTTTTTTCGAGAACGGGCCAATAGCCTTATTGGTACCTCAGCTATTGGCAACATCGATTGTAAACGTCCCACGATGAATCTGCGGTAGTTATCGTCGAACAACTTCGGGTTGTTCACAAACATAAGTATCGTAATCGGATTTACTGCAATCTGCGTGGTGTAGTAAATCTTCGGCCATGTTGCTCCACGTCTTCTTGCCCCTGTGCGCTCGGCTTGTATAGCCTCGAAGGCCTTGTTCAGTTTGCCGGTCTGTATTTGTGTTGTTGTTTGCTTAAATATCTCACAAGCCAAATCCAGGACGCTTTTAACATTTTTGGCCTTTGTCGCAGTTGTAAAGGCTATCGGAGCATACATCAAGCCCGGCAAATGACTCGTCAAATACTGCTCATAGTCACCCGTAACTGCTACATCCTTAGCCAGGTCCCATTTGTTTATTACTATTATGCAGCTTTTATGTTCCTGGGCAATAAATGCTGCTATTTTTTTATCAACTCTCGATATCGGCTCAGTAGCATCGATAAGAAAAAGAACCACGTCTGCTCGCTGAATCGACCGCGTTGCGCGAACGTAGCCGTAGAACTCGATGCTGTCGGCCATTTTGCTTTTCTTTCTGATTCCTGCGGTGTCGATGACAACGATAGTCTTTCCATCCTTTTCAAACCGCACATCCACAGCGTCTCTGGTCGTGCCGGGCGTCTCGCTGACTATGACTCTTTCGGCACCAACCATGGCGTTGACAAGGGTGCTCTTGCCAGCGTTTCGTTTGCCAACCACTGCCAGCTTCATCGCCGGCTCAGCAGGTTTGCCCATTTGAATATGCGATAGTCGCTCGAAGATTCTATCGAGCAGAACATTCTTATTAATATTATTCTTCGCGGAGATACTAAGGAACTCGCCGAATCCTAACTGTGAGAATTCAAGCGCCCCGGCAAATTGTTTCGAACTGTCAGCCTTATTTGCAACGCCGATTACATCGAGGTTATGTTTGTGTAGAAGCCGGGCTATCTGGCTATCGAGCGGCACTAATCCATCCCGGATATCGACCATAAATACGACGAGATTTGCAGATTCAATTGCTTGAAGTATCTGTTGTTCGATATGACTTTCGAGCTGGTCCGAATCGACTATTCCGTATCCGCCGGTATCGATAAGCTCAAAATATTGGTCATCTCTTTCAATGATCGTGCTTACACGATCCCTGGTGACACCTGCGGTTGGCTCGACAATACTTATCATCTCACCCGCAAGTGCATTTAATAGACTACTCTTGCCCACATTAGGCCGACCAATTATCGCAACTACCGGCAGCGCCATGACTTTTCCAACCCACGCAGTACGTTTATTGATACCAGTAAAACTAATGTTAATAGAAATTGTTCTGATTTGTCACTCCTGCGCAAGCAGGAGTCCAGAAAACGTCATTAAAATGACTGGATTCCCGCCTTCGCGGGAATGACATTGTTGCTCTATGCTTCTTGTGTTTTATCATTATTTATGCAGGAATCAATAGCCCCCAAATTTATTTGGGGATTTCGTTCTACAACACGACATACCACATACGCAATACGATATACGAAAATCGGATTATATCAAACCCCCCAAACTATTTGAAGTGCCGATACAACCTTATTAAAGGTGTGCTATTGTTCCTATGTATAACTTATCTAAGGCTTTATACACTCAATTTGCCCAGTGCCTTTGATTTAAACTTACAGCATTATGGGTTCGTGTATTTTGAAACTACTCTGCAATAAAGCCCCCATTGAAACTGCCTCTGCCCAGTTTGTATTGTTGTTAAGGTTATAATAGTTCTGTGGCGGGCGTAACCTCTTATTCGTTAAGTTCGAGACCTCATAAATAGACATGCTTTTTCTATATGGCGTGGCGTTTTCTAGTACAATAGCATAAATCTCACTTAATGATCGAGTATAGTTATTAAATTCTTCTTTCGTACAACTAATTTGGTCATGAAATCTTTCCCAAACATTTTCAGGTTTATCAACAATTACTTTTGATATCAGGGCTTCTCCTACGAGCGAACTTTCGGGCCGCGAAGCATATATACTAACTTTTGACCCAGTCCACTTTTTAGAGAATTTTCTCCTTATCTCAACTTTTTTCTCTCCGGATAGAACTTTCTCTGCATGTTCGGCTTTAATACTAATTAGAACTCTATTATCAAGGGAATGTCCATTCATAGAAAACATCCGTGTAATTTTCGGAAGTTTTTCTCTAATCGCTTTCCAAACTATGTTAAAGGGCGCGGAACACCTTAGCTCATCATCGAAAAGCCTATATTGATGTCCTGCTTTTACAGCTTGTGCAAATCCGAATGACTTAAAGAACTTATTCTCCATCTCCCAAAGACTTTCCGGAAGTGTAAAATGCACTTCTTTGGCGAATCCTCTCACTTCCAAACCCATCAAGGCAAAGAAAGCTTCTCCAAGATGAATATCCTGAAGTTCCTCCTTTATTCTAAGATGACAGAATTTAGCAGCCTCCTCTCGTTTTACTATTGCAGAAACAGCCGGTTTCTCATCAAGGTAACCAACATACCCGATTCTTTCTGAAGTCTTTAAGCCCGCTATAACTTTTTCATCAAACCACTTTTTAATATTCGGATACATCGGCTCGTTTTCTAACACTAACTCCCGTAAGTCTTTCAAATGGTCACTATCTCCGCGCGTATTTACTTCAGACAACTTAACAACTTGGAAATTGTCTTTTTGGTTAAACAAATCTTCCATTTCTATTACCTATGATACCATATGATTGTGATGTCCTGAACTAATTACCCTCTCCCCAATCTCTAAAAAATTTTGATAATCTCAGTTCTTGCTCATTATAATCGTCTTTTTTCTCATCCTCTTTGTAATTTTCTTGTTCTGGTTTTTTGCAGTCTTTTGACATTCTATAGAACGTTAGCCTAGCTAATCTTTCATCATCTACTAAATTAACATTAATATTGTGTCCACGAACTTCAAATATCAGAGGAGTGCCTTCCTTCTTATCTTTTCGGTCTTTACCAAAAAAAGGATGCGCAAATCCGGCATAATGTATACGCATCTCACCAATCGCTTCATCAATCGCACGACAATATACAGCGATTCCTTCTGGTAAGCAAAGCCTTTCTTTGGACCTCAAAATATAAAATTGATCTTTTTCAACTAACAACCTTTTCTTACTATTTGTTTCTATGCAATCCCAATAGTCACTCGGATTCGGCCTTTTTGTTTTCTCACATTTCCATAAATCTATGGGAGTATCCTGTTTTACTTTCCCTTTAAAGGCAGCAACATTATCCCTATACACGCTTTTGTCCTTCTTAAAAACTTTCGTCCCAGATAGATCGACCGAAAGTGTCTCGTCCTCCACATTTTCCTTACGACGTAAAAGGCATCTGCACAATTCCTTTCCTTGCATTCTGGAGTTATCCGGGTGGTAATAAAATAAACGAAGCTGTGACAGAGGTTCTCCTACTTTGACCCTTACATTGAAAGTGATAGGGGTTATTTCGAGAAACATTTCAACCTCCTGAAGAGGCAACTTTTCATGGTCAAAATACTCATAGTGGTCCATCTTGTCCACAATCAAACGGCATAAAACATCAACCCTACCAACTGAACTTTTAGCAGTCGCTCGGCCAAAAATCGGGCTACTTTTTAACCTTTGACCATCAAGTTTTTCATTTAGAGTAAATACATATGTGTGTTTCTTTTCCAAAAGAAATATACCATTATTCTCAGCGTCATGAACTTTAGCATATTTAGGGTTTTCAAGAATCGTTCTTTTATATGCATCTTGTTTAGTAGGCTTTATAGACCCGTTGACCATTTCAAACCCTTCTTTTGATAAAGTTAAATCGATAGATGAATGGTCAATTGGATTTTCTTGTTTCTTATTACTATCCCAGCCTTTCACATTTTTAATAAAATCTTTTTTGCACAACTCTTGAACCTGTTCCTTAGACAGGACACCTGGAATCCAATCTTTCCAAGGATCGCTCATTTGATTTCTCCCATTTAACCGCAAAAAAACGATGTGACCTAACAATATTTATCTATCGGATAACTTGTCAAAGAAACATAAAAAAGCAGTTGGCTGTTCGACTTCAGAAAACTAAAATCCTTATAATGGGTTCTCACTCATGATATTGGTAAAGAATAACAACAAAATTGGGCATATTGAGGACATTTGGCCGATATGTTATCGGACAACTTCTCAAATTTTACAAGGAGGCTCGATATGCCCGAACAAAAAAGC